>Ga0207907_100102_pt1 | contig 59100 bp, 50 predicted proteins | sample LinPmetageLP52_FD_184062 | JGI IMG/M metagenome (GOLD analysis project Ga0207907, IMG submission 184062) | Marine viral communities from the Subarctic Pacific Ocean - LP-52 (SPAdes) | ecosystem: Environmental > Aquatic > Marine > Oceanic | place: Pacific Ocean | collected 2011-08-26
CAAAGTAATAGCTAATTGCGCCTTCACTGCGTGCATGGGCATCACCAATTGAGCCCACTTCAACACCCATTAATTTAAGCTTGGTGCTCATATCGGCGCCGCTAAATTCATCAGTATTGTTTGAATAGTTGCTTAAAGGTGTGTTTGAAGCTGTACTTGAAGAAAGCTGCTTTAAAACATGCCCCGCCGCTACTTTTGCCATAGCGTAGCCCGGTGCTACAAGGCCAAAAATAAAGTTATTCCAAAGGGCGCATTCGCCTATTGCATATATGTTTTTATCACTCGTTTGGCAATGGTTGTTTATTACAATGCCGCCGCGTTCCCCTAATTCTAAATTAAACTCGCGAGCTAAATTGTCGTATGGGCGAATACCGGCTGAAAATACAATCATGTCAGTTTCTAGGGTTTGACCACCCTTAAAGCACATTTTATAACGGCTGTTTTCACCTTCAATAATTTGCTCTGTAGCCACTGAGGTATGCACTGTAACGCCGAGCTCGGTAATTTTATTTTTTAGTAACCGCCCACCAGCACCATCTATTTGTACGCCCATAAGTTGTGGCGCAAATTCTATTACATGGGTTTGCAAGCCAAGCTGCTTTAACGCATTTGCAGCTTCTAGTCCTAATAAACCGCCACCAATAACCACGCCGACTTTACTGCCTTGTGCTGATTTTTTTATAGCGTGTAAATCGTTAATGGTTCTGTAAACTAGGCAATGCTCACGATCTTTACCTGGAATGGGTGGCACAAATGCAAATGAGCCTGTTGCCAGTATTAACTTGTCGTACGCAAATGATTCGCCTTTTGAGGTAGTAACCGTTTTTGCATCACGGTTAATATCAACCACTTTAGAATGAGTATGAAAACTAACTTGCCAATCTTGATAGGTTTTACTGCAGGTAAGTGCTAAATCGTCTTCGGTTTTGCCTTTAAAAAATGACGAAAGTTGTACGCGGTCATAAGCGAGGCGGTCTTCACCACTGAGTACTGTAATATCAACATTTTTGCTATCACCTTGTTGCGATACTAGCTGCTGTACAAAATGATGCCCGACCATTCCGTTTCCTACGACTACAACACGCTGCTTGCTTGGCATTAAAATCACCTGTTTGATTTAAAGTACTAAATGCATAAATTAATACTTCAAACGTATAATTTGTTATGTAGTTGTTATAGCAATATGCAAGCCAGATATATAAATAATATATTTCAGTTACTTAACCAAATTGGTGCAGTAAAAAAGAAGTGAAAGCACCACAAGCTGGCGCTATTGCACCAACTTGTAACGCTTTAGATTACGAGGGCTAAAATTTAGCGCTTACCCACACCCATAGCTTTTGGGTATCGACTTTGCCCGCCGCGCTATCGCCTGCTGAATATTCGGCATATTTAGCGCCTACGGCATAGGTTTTATTAATAGGCTTAACGTATTGCACATTAAGCTCCGAGCCTAAATCATCAACCCCATTGACGCTGTCGTTTGCATCAAAGTTGTGATACGCCACTAGCCATTTACCGTCAAAGGCTTTACCATTTAAACTTACATAAGTGTCATCAAGCCCTTGTGTTGGTGTTGCTAAAAACGTATCAGCCCAACCATTAAATTTATGCATTGTGGCAAGCGGCGTAGCAAAACCATAATCGCCATTATCAGAACCCAGAGACTCAATACCGGCTTTTAATGTAACGGTTTCAATGCCTAAACCGCCTAAATCAATACCGCCTTCAAACGCATAATAATCTGCGTCAAAATCACTCATGCTAGTTGATGCAGATTGCGTGGCGTACTCTGCTTTGTAGTAAAATTTAATATCGCTGAGCGTTTTATTACCATTAAAAGAAACACCATAGGTATCTAAGCTGTCATCATCTACTGCGTCGTTACTTAATAAATAACTGTATAAAACCACCTTACCTACGCTTGTTTTAAAACTTGCATTGATTAGGTGATCTGATGAATCAATATCTTTGCTATCAGCAAATATACGGTTGCGCTTGCTTATGTAGCTATAGTGCAAGTTAATATCATTAAACGTGTAATTTACTGTTGCAGCATCAAAAGTCTGTCTGTCTTGCCTAAAGCCAACGTGGCCCACAAACCGCTGCCCATCAAGCGCTATTACTTGCCTACCCACTTTAATTGATAAAGCATCTTTTGCATATTTTATAAAACCTTGATCTACTTCTGTGGTTTCTGGGTCGGCTATTACTGAGTAATTAGTATTTTTACCCAGTGTATTGTTGTAATCGTCTACACCTAACAAGCTTCGGCTGTCTTCAACTTCAATAAGTGCAGAAAAACCATTCACTTCATCTGTTTTATGAGTAAGGCGTGTACGCAGCGTTAAGCTACTTGCATCTTTTAACGCGTTATCTTGCTCTGCGCTTTCAAAACGCAGTCTAAAGTTAAGATCGGTTTGCGCCGCTTGACTTATTGAAGGCGCAGTTAAGCTACCCAGTATAAAAATAATAGGTAAGTTTTTTTTATGATTGAACATGTTTATCTCTTAATTTTTAATTATGAGTACACACACCAAGGCTATAAACAAACACAACGAAATACTTTTCCAGACTAAAACCGGATCGCGTTTCATTATTGAGTCTTTCGGGGCGGTACTTTTTAAATGTGGATTAGGTTTATTGATATCACTTATAAATTCAGAAAATGCGTGGTATCTGAATTCAGGTTTGGGAGCCAATGCTTTCATTAAAGCCTGATCTAACCAAAACGGGATATCTGCTCTGTGTTTACGAATACTTGTGTATTGCCAGTGACTGTAATCTTTTGGTACGTGATTATGCGCGAGTGGTTGATACGGCAATTTTGAACATAATAATTCATACGCAACAACGCCTAGCGAAAATAAATCACTCTTAAAATCGGCGTGCATAGTAATAAGCGTCTCTGGTGCGGTATAATCTACCGTACCTTGCGGGCAATCATCAGCAATTTGCTTTACCGACTCATCCATAGCCGCAACACTTACAGTGCCGTAATCGATTAATGTTACTTTGCCGTGAGCGTCTATCATCACGTTATCGAGTTTTAAATCGCGATGCACCATATCCAAACGCTGAAACGCTCTAAGTGCTTGTACTATTTGTTCAATAATACTACGCACTTGGGTAATTTCTGGATGCGGCACATCATGCTTCCAATCACTCAATGTTTGCCCGTCCATGTATTCGCAAATATGATATAAAAATCGGCTTTGCGATTGCGTATTTAAAACCTTCATTACATTGGGATGATTAATACGCTGCCCTACCCAGCCTTCTCTTATAAAGCCTTGAAGGTAATGCACATCGTCTTCAAAATTTACCGAAGGCGCTTTTAATACAACAGGAGGCGTATCGGGTGTTTGTTGCACTAAATAAATATGCGAGCGGCTACTAGCGTGTAATTCACGGATAACAGTAAAGTCATCAATTTTTTGGCCAACCTTTAACGGTGGCGGAATTTTTCGCCTAGTTAAAGAGTGATATAACTCGTCTAAATTTTGTTTTGCAATACTATTCACTTTTACAAGTAAGCAGCTTACGTTGTCGTCACTGCCTCTTGCTATGGCAAGCTCTGTCACTGCTTTTGCTGCGCGCTCTAAATTAGTATGCTCATCAATTAGCTTTTGTATATCACTGTTTGGCAACACATCGTGTACACCATCGCAGGTAAGTATATAAATATCATCAGCTTTTAAATCAACTTCGTATACATCAATTTCTTGTTGAAGCTGCGCGCCTAAAGCTCGCGTTAGGGTATCGTTTACTTTATGGTCGCGTGTTATCGCCTCCATACTTTTTGCACGTAAACGCGTAATTCGGGTATCACCTAAATGAAAAATATAACCCGTGGCCGATTTTAAAATAAGCGCTGTAAACGTGGTCATCCAATCTGCTTGGCGTTGGCCGAGGTGATTATAGTTAACCGATTGCGAATACAGCCACTGATTTAAACTGGCCAATACCTTAGATACCGACTTTTTAACGGCCCAACTTGGCGGTGTATTTAAATACTCATTTATAAAGTGCGTTACCGATAACTGTGACGCTTGTTTAGCATTTTTTGCTGATGAACACCCATCGGCCAAGCAGGCAATAACCCCTTTTGACTCTTTTTCTTGCGCTTGAGTATTAAGAGCAGCAAACGCATCTTGGTTTTCGGTTTTTATACCTTTGCTACTGTGCCCACCAAACTCAATGTTAAGTTCGTTTGTAAGTGCGCTGGCTTTTTGGGTTTCATCAAACATAAGTATGCCTTAAGTCACAGAAATAAGTTCAACGGTGCCATCTTCGTTTACTTCAGTGATGTGGCCATCAGGTTCTTTCATGAAAAATAATGCACCTAAACCTAACAATGCACTGGCAGCGATAATCATAAAGAATGTTTGGTAATCAACTAATGAGAGCGCCGTTAAATATACAACAGCCCCTACATTACCGTAAGCTCCCGTCATACCTGCAATTTGCCCAGTTAAACGGCGTTTAATAAGTGGCACAGCGGCAAATACAGCCCCTTCCCCTGCTTGCACAAAAAACGAACACGCCATGGCAGCTGCAACTGCAAGCCAAAGCGGCCAGCTAGCGTCAACTAAGCCCATAACAAAATAACCTACAGCTAAGCCTGTGGTAAGTACAATAAGCGTTTTACGACGACCCATTCTATCTGAGATCCAACCACCACCAGGGCGAGAGGCTAAGTTCATAAATGCATAGGCTGAGGCAAGTAAGCCTGCGTACACCATATCAAGGCCAAATACTTCCATAAAAAATAATGGCAGCATAGATACAACGGCAAGCTCTGAGCCAAATGTTGTAAAATAAAGAATATTTAAAACAGCAACTTGCTTAAAGTCGTAACGGTGTGATTCTGGAACAGGTTGTTTAAAAATATGACCGTTAATATCAAACGTTTTATACACTTCGTAAATATAAAGCAGCACTAAAAACGCGTATGTACCAATTACAAAATTTTCAGAAAGTAAATTTGCGCCAGTAGGAGAAAGCTTCCAGGTAAGTAGCGCTAATGCACCGTACATAGGTAGTTTCATTATAAGCAGTAGTACAAAGTCGCCTTTACTGGTTACTTCCATTGCCCCTACTTTTTTAGGCTTAAAGTATGTACCGCCTTTAGGCGTATCAGTTACGTTTATGTACCAAATAATACCAAATATTACACTTAGTACGCCTGTTACACCGACCGCATAACGCCAGCCATCTTCGCCACCAAACATAAGCGCTAATATTGGTAGTAGCATAGCGGCGGCTGCAGAGCCAAAGTTACCCCAGCCTCCGTAAATACCTTCGGCTGTACCTAACTCGTTTGCCGGGAACCACTCGCTCACCATACGAATACCAACAACAAAACCCGCCCCAATAAAGCCAAGTGCAAAACGGGCGATAGCTGCTTGCTCAAACGTTGTTGCAAGGGCAAACATAAAACACGGAATACTACACACAATAAGTAGTGCTGCGTACACAATACGTGGACCAAATTTATCGGTAAGCATACCAACCACGACACGAGCAGGAATAGTTAAGGCAACATTTAATATAAGCAGTGTTTTAACTTGAGCCATAGTAATGCCAAGCGAACCTGCAATAGCACCCAATAATGGCGCATGGTTAAACCATACAAAAAATGAGATAAAAAACACCATCCAGCTTAAGTGAAGTATTTTCATTTTTCCGCTAAACGATATGAGATTAAACCCAGTACTCGGTTGCATGTTATTTTTTCCTTGTAACGATTATTGTTTTAAATAGTACATACTACTTTGGTAGCATTTATACTGTGCGAATTGTTAAATTAACGTTAACCATAGTCAGCAATTACTAAGCCAACAATTAATAAATAACAAATTCAGTAAGTTACAATTTTCGCTATTGATAATAATTTCGCTTTGCACTATTTAAGTAGCAGCGATGGGCGTTAACAGTGCAAAGATTTTTAAAGCTTTACTTGCTCTAGGTTTTAACTACTTGGTATTGTTACAAAAAAATTTGAGCGCACATTTATGCAAAAACCGCCATTAACGTATCAACAGCAATTACGTTATTCTCGCCACATTATGCTTGTACAACTTGATATAGATAGACAAGAAAAACTATGGCAATCTCATGCGCTTATAGTAGGTTTAGGTGGCTTAGGCTGCCCGGTTGCACAGTACTTAGCTGCCTCAGGTGTGGGAACATTAACGCTTGTAGATAACGATCTGGTCGATGCTACAAACTTGCAAAGGCAGGTGCTTTACAAACAAACAGATGTGGGAAGCTTAAAAACACACGCCGCTAAAGCGCAGTTAACTAGCTTAAATGATGAAATAGATATACATACAATCGATGCATTTTTAGATGAGCAGTCAAAGCTTAACGAGCTATTAAGTAATATTGATATAGTCATTGATTGCTCTGATAACTTGCCTACACGTAATTTACTCAATAGCGCCTGTTATAAGGCTAAAATACCGCTAGTTTCAGGCTCTGCAATTAGAATGGAAGGCCAAGTTGCCTGCTTTACCATGAAACAACATAGCCATTGCTACGAGTGCTTATCGCAGTTTTTTAATGAACAAACACAAAGCTGCTCTGAATCTGGCGTGCTCTCCCCTATTGTTGGGCTAATTGGCAGTATTCAGGCAACTGAGGCACTAAAAATACTTGCGGGTTTACCAAGCGGCTTAAGTGAACATTTATTGCTGGTGGATGGGCTCAGCATGGAGTTTAACCGCTTTAAAATTCCTAAAAATAGCCAGTGTCCCACCTGTAGTAAGTAACTCGTGTTTTAATTTTTTACTCTAGGTTATGAATAGTGGCGTAAAGTGTATCGCCCTCTTTGTAATTACTTTGATCCCATACTCTTGCTGAAAGTAAGCAATACAAAGTTTGCCCATCAACATTAAGTGTAAGCTGCCAATTGTTATCAATAATTTCAGCATTAATAAGTATACAAACCAATATGTTACTATGCTCTGTGAGTATTGGTTTTATAGCACTAATTGCTATTTGCTTGCTTTCAATAATTAGCTTGCCGCCCGGCTCAACTGCGCTTGGGGATACAAATAACTGCTGCTCACTTTGTTTTATTTGAAGGTGATAAACAGCATATTTTTCATCAAATTTAATAATGTCATAATTAAGTAAGCTCAGTGGTGTTTGCTTATTATTAGCATAAATAGCCTTGGCAACTAACGCACTTGTTCCTTGGTTTATCACCTTACCTTTTTCAAGCTGAATTAGGGTATCGCAGCAAAACAGTAGCTCCTTTAATGAGTGGCTCACTATTATAAATTTAATATTAAATTTAGCTGCTAACTCACTTAATGTTGTTAGTGTTTTAAAACGAAGTGGCCAGTCGAGCGCACTAAACGGCTCATCTAAAATTATAAGTTTTTGACCTGCTAACATTGTGCGTGCAAACACCACTCGTTGACGCTCCCCGCCCGATAAACTTTGTACGTTGCGTTTAAGGAGTGGTTGTAACTCAAGAGCTGTAATCACTTCTTGCTCAGATATGTTAGTTTCCCTATTAGCGCAGTGCTTTTGAGTAAAAGCTAAATTGCCGGCAACATCTAAATGAGGAAATAACGGACAAGATTGCACTTGCAGTGTTACCCCGCGTTTATCACTAGGTAAATGATGCACAGGTTGATTATTAATATAAATACTTTGCTTGCCTTCAAGACCACTAATACAACGCAGCAATGTAGACTTACCTGATCCGGACGGACCAAAAACACCTGCAATATTAAACGACTCTAATTGCAAGTTTATATCTAAATCAAAGTTATTAAGTGCTTTAAATAGGGTTAATTTAATCATGTTATTGTTTAACCCCAACTATGCTTTTATTAAACTTAAATAACAGCACCAAACACGCAAATGAAATAGCCAATAAAATAAGAGAGAGCTGATGCGCAGCCGCATAATTTAACGATTCAACATGGTCGTACAAAGCAATTGAAACAACTTGTGTTTGCCCTTGAATATTACCGCCAATCATTAATACCAAACCAAATTCACCGAGTGTATGAGCAAACCCCAAGGCAAACGCACTACCAATACTAGGCTTTAGTAATGGTAAAATTAAATACACAAAACGCTTAAAATGACTAAGCCCAAGCGCTATTGCAGCCTCGTTATAGGTTTGATTTATTTGTTTAAAACCTGCAACCAAAGGCTGCATTACAAACGGCAATGAATAAAAAAGAGAACCAATAACCACACCTTGAAAACTAAACGCAAGCTGGGTACCCGTTAACCAAAACCAAAACTGCCCAAAAGCATGCGTTGGCGAAAAAAGAACCAACAAGTAAAAACCTAATAAAGTGGGCGGTAATACTAAAGGCATAGCAATTAATGCCTCTAAAAAAGGTTTAAATTTACCTTTGTAGCCTGCTAATTTATAAGCAACCGGAATGCAGAAAACGAGTAGTAATATAGCGGTTATAAAGGCCAGTTTTATTGTTAACCACAGCGCAGTTAAATCACTTTGAAGCATTGCTGTCCTTTGATCTGTATCCTAATTTAATAAGCTTAAGTTGAGTGCTACTTGTCATTAAAAACTCCATAAGCTTTTTTGCACTCGCCATTTTTTTTGTCGATTTTATAATAACGCCTTGTTGGATAATATCGGGGTATTCACTCGCCTCTAGCACTTTATAATCTAAATACTTGGGGTTTTGTGTATTGCTATACGCAGCTTTTAACGTAGACACCGCCACCAGCCCAATTGACACATTGCCACTTTGAACAAACTGAAAGGCCTGCGTAATGTTATTACCGTATACGTAACTTATTGGCTTTTTAAAGTTGGCATTAGCATAAAACTGCGATGCCCGACCATAAGGTGAAAAACGAGGGTTAGCAATGGCTACTTTATCATTTACTTTATTAGCATTGGGCTGCCACAGTGCAAGCTCACCTAATGCGTAGGTAACTAAGCTACTTTGACTAGCAAACCCTTGTTTTACTAATGCTTGCGGGCGGACATCATCAGCTGATAAAAACACATCAAACGGCGCACCATGTACAATCTGAGAATATAAAACCCCGCTTGAAGCCGCTGATATTTTCACTTGTACGCCGGGTAAAGGAGATTCTTGCAGTAAAGTTTGTAAGACAGTTTTAAAGTTACTTGCTACTGCGACATGCAATGTTTCTTTTGCACTTAACGTGCTTGAAAACACGCAAAATACAAACAAAAAATAACCCAGCCATGTATTGTAAAGCTTTGACATTATAAGTATTGTTTTAAAAATAAAATGATTTAAGTAAGCAATATATATGAACGATGTTTGCAATGCACCCGGTTTATTACCAATAGAAACGGCAATTCAAAACATACTAAGCTCTATCAATGCAATTTCGCACAATGAAACCATCTCCATAATGCAAAGTGTTGGCCGGGTTTTAGCCAATGATGTTAAATCTAATATTAATGTGCCTGCTCACAATAACTCTGCTATGGATGGCTATGCTGTTTGTATTTCAGATAAAAGCTTAACCTATACTCAAGTAGGGAGCGTATTTGCAGGGCAAACATTTGAAGGCACACTCACTCCCGGACAGTGCGTAAGAATAATGACGGGAGCAGCCATTGCACCGGGTGCTAATGGCGTTGTAATGCAAGAAAACGCATCGGTTGATGGTGATCAAATCACATTTACTGCGCAGCCTGCCGTTGATGAAAATATTCGTTTTGCCGGTGAAGACATTGCAATAAATGACGTTATTTTAAATGCAGGCGATAAACTTAAAGCCGTTGATGTAGGCTTACTCGCCTCTTTAGGTATTGCCGACATAAATGTCACTCGCAAATTAAAAGTCGCCGTGTTTTCTACAGGTGATGAGCTAATTGAGCCTGGACAGCCCCTTAAAAAAGGCGCTATTTATGAAAGTAACCGTGCCGTAATAATTAGTGCATTACAGCAACAAAATGTAGATGTGCTTGATTTAGGTATCATCAGCGATGATAAAGCGCTCATTACTCAAGCTTTTTTAAGTGCAGATGAAAAAGCAGATGCTGTAATAAGTTCAGGTGGTGTATCGGTTGGCGAAGCTGACTTTACTAAAGAAGTATTAAATGAAATTGGTAATATCCATTTTTGGAAAATAGCCATGAAGCCAGGTAAACCCTTTGCTTTTGGTAAGTTACCCAACAGTTACTTTTTTGGCTTACCAGGTAACCCCGTATCAGCCGCAGTAACGTTTAATCAACTAGTAGAGCCTGCACTACAAAAGCTCTCTGGACTTGGGCAAGTAACCCCTAAAATGCGTTTTAATGCTATTACAACATCAGTTGTTAAAAAACGCCCTGGCAGAGCCGACTTTCAACGCGCTACAGCTACAACAAATGAGCAAGGTGACTTGCTTGTAACGCCATTTAATAAACAAGGCTCAGGCGTACTTTCGTCACTCAGTAAAGCAAATTGCTTAATTGTAGTACCCGCACAAAGCGGTAGCATTGCAAAAGGTGAAACGGTAAGTATTGAGTTTTTGTAAAAACACCTTTTCAATAAACATAAAGCCCAACTAGTGTTGGGCTTTATGTTTATAAGTTATCTCTAAAAACTATTTAAAATAATGATTCGAAATCACCGTTAGAAAATAATACACCTGGGATGCCTCTCACAGCAGTAACTTCAGCAATTTTAGTATCACCAAAATATAGACCTCCACTGTAGTTACGACCTTTTTGTTTTACATCTAACCAGCGACCATTTTCACCTTTAGCAATAAGATTAAGGTTGCCACTTACATCTCTTATACGAAGATCTAAAGCTCTATTTTGTACACTCACAAAAATATCTGTTGAAGTAAGCTCTGATAAGTTTGCGGCTTCACCTACATAAGCAAATTTAAAATCACTTGCACCACTTAAAGGAAAATCTAGCTCGAAGGTAAATGCTAAATCGTCATTTTCTTCACCTATAAACGGTGAAGCTTCTACAGCCGTAATATGAAAATCTGTATTTTGAATACTGCTTTGGTAATTACCAACAAAATCAAACGTTGATAATGTGTTTGATACTTCACCAAATGAGTTTACAAAGCGCTCTAAACTTAGCGATAAATCACCATCAAGTTGACCCGCAGCTTTAGTTATAATGACATTAGTAGTTAACTGAGCAATTCCTGTCTCGGCATCTGGGTTTAACTCGTTAACTTCGTCAATTCCATCAAACTGTATCAGTAACTCGCTAACGTCAACGCTAAGTACCGTTGCACCATTTGTAATTGAAGCAGTCATTACGCCTTCAATTTTATCACCTAGTACGCCGCTCACACGAAATGTCGGAATAGATAAATCTATAGTAATAGGTAAATCATCATATGTACCGGTTATAGCCCAAGTATAAGGCGATTTACTATAGTCTATATCTAGATCTCGAAGTTTATATTGCCCTGCTGGTGTCGAATCGTCTGCTAATGGCGAATAATTAGTAATAACTTCGTTTAGTGAATTAATCAGCGCATCAAGCGTTTGTTGAGTATCTTCATCAAAAGCGCCCTCAAGCTCTTCAAATTTAGAATCAAGCTCATCTGAGTAACTTTTTTCTTGAAGCCTTGCAACACCTATAATATTACGAGTATCAACAAGTAATTCTCTTGAATCTAAACTTTGCGTAACTTGTGTTCGTTCTTGCCAATTAGAGTAGGTAGTTACACTTGCTATCGTTTGTTTCACTTCACCGGCAACGTTTTGTAATAACGCATTACCTTGATCACTAAATAAATTATCAGTAACGTATTGCGCTGCCAACTCACTATAATCCTGCCATGCTTGCTGATCTTCTTGCTTGGTAGCAAAGTCAGTAAATGCATTATCAACACTAAAGCTTGCATCTGTAGCACCCGCAATTATTGCAGCGTAAGTAAATGCATTAGTTACCATTTCAGCTTCAACACTTGCACTTAAATTACTGTGTGTTAAATGATAAAAAGGAGTTGCTGCTAAACTTGCTGCAACAGCACTATAGCCTTGATCAGAAATCACTTTACTTAGCGGCGATAAATAAACTGTATTTTGACCCGGTGCACTAAAAGCGCTCGCTTTGTAGTTTAAAGTGACAGCTGTTGGCTCTTGATAATCAATCAAACGGTTTTCGTTTAAATCGTTAATATCTCCACGAACCGTTCTACCACAACCTGTAAAACGAGGGCATGTTAAAGTGCTATCATCAGGAATAAATTCAAAGCTGTTAAAGGTAAGTGGATCTACACTAACGCTTGCGGTATTAATATTGTCTACAGCAATCGACTCTTGAACAACACCATCACTATTTATAACATTTAAAGTGCCTTGAGAAGGCTGCCAATTTGCAACATAAAAATTTACAGTGGAAGATGTTGAAGCAACAGTAACGGCAACACTTTGAGTATCTTCACTATCAGATGAAGACCCACCACAACCGGCTAATGCGATAGCAACCCCTAAAGGTAAAATTTGTTTTAGCATCTTCATTCCTTAAAACTTAATGTTCACATACCAATTCACATTTGCATAATAGGCTTTATCTAAATCTAAACTATCAGTTTGTAAATTAAGACCAAAATACTCGTTTTCTATACCAACCAAAAAAGCCTCACTTTTTGTTTCGTAACCAGCTTGGACTTTCCAATGGTCCCAAAAGTGAATACGCCCTTTTAATTGATTAAATGTGTCTTGATCGTAACGTTTAATTGTTAGCTGAGTTGAAAAGCGCTCATTAATTCTATAATCAGCAAATGCTTGTAAACGCATTTCCATCTCTAAGTCATGTGATTGAGTGTTTCCATAAGCAGACGTTTGTAATGAAACCGTTGGTTGAGTAACAATATCGCCATTATCATCTTCTCTAAAAGGGATCTCTGTTGTTTGCCCTTTTACTGAACCACTATCGTCGTAATCCGTTTTATATAGTAAATCTTTTACGCTAAACCCTACTTGAATCTCATCGTTTACTTGCCAATCAGCAAAAATATCCAAACTGTAGCCTAAACCTTCTGGTTTTTGTGAGGGAGTAAACTCTTTAAATAAAATGTCTTTTGAAAAGTTGTAGTCTACGGTTACGGTCCCTTCAACTTCATCACTGTAAATTTGACCATTTACAGTTGCATCTTGAAAGTGAGAACTGGCAAAAATAGATAGTTTAGGTGTAATCGTTAATGCATTTTTGTCTAAAAATTTAAAGTCATACGATACAAAAACACCGTTAGAGGTTGCTTGTTTAGCATCTAAATAATAAGTGTAAAACCTATCTTCAAAAGCTAAATCGTTTTTTTCTGTATGAGTATATAGCGCAGTATCAGGATCAAAATTAAGTACGTAATCGTAACGACTTTGTAAGCCAACTTTAAAATTTCCGTAACCAACACCGACTTCAAATATATTGTAGGTAAATGCACTATCACCTGATTTAAGTGGCGCGTCAAAATCATCAACAAAAGCTTGTACTGGTTGTGCTTCGGTATAAATTTCTGCGTCAAAGTGGGTAAAAATTTGAAATTGATTATCTGCGGATGCAAGAGGAGAAATAAGAGCTGTCGAAAATCCTAACAAGAGAATTTTTTTTTTCATAATAAAATCGCTTTCTATAAAAAAAGGGAAAAGCGCACAGCTTTTCCCTTTTATAGTTTTAAATTACTTACTTACGTCGATTAAATCAACATCTGTGTAAGGCACTACATCACCATCAATGTAAGTGATTGATACACCGTTAGTAACTTTAGTCGCAGTACCAAATGACATCATTTCGCCATTGTACATTGCCTTCACATCACCTGTGTAGCCTTCAGACTCCATACCAGTTAGAGATAAAGTGTAACCCATTGCTGTATCACCTTTAACCATAACATCTAATGTACTTTCGTCTTCATCACCACTGCTATCAACCATGCCCATAACTTTAAAGTCTAGGTCGCCAGACATACCTTCAAGGGTAACTGTACCCATATCAGTAGCATCATTATCAGTTATATTTAACATACCCGCAAAACCAGATTCACCGTCCATAATTTCAACGTGGTTCCAGGTTTCAGTATTAACGATTTCCGCATCATCAACAGTGTCAGCATCTACTTCACCATCAAAAGTGAAGATTAAACATGAATCAATCTGCGTTTCATCAATAGTACCAGCAGAGAAATCAACACAGTCTTGAAGTGCAGTAGCTTGGGTGTCTGCAGTCATTAGCTCAACAGTAGCATCACCGCCTACAAGTGTAGCTCCCCAAGCAACTACTAATTTTTCACCTTGGTAAGATGCGGCAGCGCTGATCATTTCATCAGTTGTGTCGTTTGTAAGAACTAGCGTTAAATCATCTAAACTATAATTGTAATCCCACTCAGGTTGACGAGTAGAAGTGCCTTCACCTGAGTTACCCATCTCAGCTAGCTCATCAATAACGTCTGCTAAAACATCAGCGGCATCAATAACTGCTTGACCACCAGTGTTAGTAAGTACAGTCATTGTTGAAAGCGACTCAGAAGTAGCTTTAACTGAAGTAAGTACTGCAAATTTAGCAACCGCTTCTTCAGCAGTAATTTGTAAATTATAAGCTGTTACAAATTGCTCATTTGCTAATTCGCCTTGAGCCTCAGCAGCTGTTTGCATTGCTACTAATGCATCTACCATTGCTTGAGCACCTTCGCCTTCAAGTTCTAAGTAGTCATTTGCAGCAGTAAGTGCTTGAGCAATAGCAATTTCTAGTGCATCAACCGCTGCTGCAAATTCTGAAGCAGCTTCAACAGCAGTCATTGCAAGCTCTTGAGCTTCGGCTGCATTTTCAGCTGTATCTACCATTGCATCTTCAGCTGTAGCAAGTGCGCTTGTAGAAGTAGCTTCAGCCATATCTGCAGCAGTCTTTTTAACGTCAGCTACATCAGCAGTGTTTAGCGCAATTTCTTTAGCCGCTTCAACTGTAATTTCGTACTGAGTAATAGCGTTTTCTGCATCAAGTACTAACTGTGCTAGCGCTGCATCGTATGCACTTACGTTTTCTACTTCTACTAATGCTAACTCTTGTAAATCAGTTGCAGAATCCTGTATGCCTTGGTAATCAGAGCTTTGAGCTACAAGTAAAGACGCAGTGCTAACATAGCCTTGTGCTTTGACATAAATTATATCTGTCGCAGTAGCTAAATCAGCAGCTTCTGCTTCATTTTCAAGTCCAGCTACAGCCGCAACAAATTCAATTGCAGAAATTGCGTCAGTTATGGCAGCACCCATTTCTTGAACATCAGTAAGCGCCTCTTCAGCTGAATCTATAGATGTTTGAAGAACAGAAAGCTCAGTTGAAGATGTATCAATTTGAGCTGATAACTCAACTGCTAACTCAGCAAAAAAGTCATCACCTGCCACACACTCATCGCCAGTACAACCAAGCTCTTCTAATACTGTTTGAACAGCCGTTGCAAGCTCAGCTAGCTCTGCATCAGTTGCCGCACCGTTTTTAACTGCCTTATCTTTTGCCGCTTTTGCTTTGGTTGCAATGCCTGCAGAATTCTCTGCAAATGCTGCTACCTCTGCTGCCGAAGGTGTTGGGATCTTAGCCGCGTAAGCCGCTTCAAGAGCTGTTTTAATTGCTGCTTCATCACCCGTTGCAATGGCAACAAACACACTTGCGGTACTTCTAACCGCAGCCTGAAGTGTAGCTGCAACATCGGTTGTGCTTAACGTACCAGCTTTAATACCCTCTTTAATGCTAGTCATTACTTCACTAATTGAAGATAGCCCTTGGATAGATGACGACAGCTGAGCAATAGCTAATATACCTTGTGAAAGTGCTTCTTCACCGTCTACATCACTTAAATCAACTGCACCACCGTTAGATAAATCACCTATAAGTGCCGATAATAAAATAGCTGCATCTGGTCCTAAAACTTGAATTACTGTATTTAAGCTTGTTGATGCAATAGCATCAGCGTCAACTTCACCTTCAGCTTCAATTAGGGCTTGGGCAACCAGCGTAGTTAAAAAGGTTACATTTGCTTTAAACGAACGTGCTACATTTGAATCGCCTGCCGCACCGCTCGCTTCAGATGAGTCGGTTTCTGCTGCAGCCACATATTTAACAACAGAAAGCTCTAAGTCGGTTTTATACCATTCACCAAACTCAATGTTCGTGTCGCCATCGTTAACATCATCTGCTTCTGGAGCTTCATCGTAAGTACCACAACCAACATATGCATCACATCGTAAGAAGCTATCATCGCCTTCTTCTGAAGTACTTACTGTAATATATACAGGACCAGAAAAATTATCTTCTAAGTAAATGCTGTAACGACCACTATCGTTAGTAATTAGCGCGTCAGGGTTACCTGCAAGCTTGCTTGCTTCAACTGCTTCGTCAGCAGCCTCTTGTGATGTTGCTTCACCCGTGAATGTTTCAGCTTCAGTAGAAGCTTCTAATCTAAATGCAACAGGCACGCTTTCACCTGTCGCATTTAAAGTCATTACACTAACAACTGCACCCTTCATAGCACCTTTAACAGCTTTACCTGTTACTTCTACATTGAACTGCGCATCATCTGATGAAGTAACAGACTCAACAGGTGGCACATAAACATTGCGATCATTGTCTGATCCACATGCTGTTAAGCCTAAAGTAAGTGCAACTGAAGCTGCAATAGGTGTAAATTTGATCATACGCTTTGCCATTTATTTCTCCTTGATAGCCTGGAATGAGTATCAAAATTAGTTTAGTTGATAATGATATGCATACGCTTTATGTTTACAAAAACAATAAACAAACACACATTCATAACCTTTGTTACTAGAGCTTTAAAAATACCATTAAGCTATGTGGTTTTGCTACATATTTATACATTTTAAGTAAGTATTTTTGATTTAACTGGTACATAACTTCTTTATCAGCACCTTTAGGATTCAAATACCTATGGGAACTCATAAAGAGCCTACGTCCACTTAAACAATATATTCATATTATTAAACGAATATTACATTTAATTTAGTTTGTTAATAATATTCTTCAAGTAAATGCGGCAGATACACGAAAAAAAATGACACTTTAGCTTTTATTAGTAATAAAGAATTGGTTTTAGAAGATTTATGGATGGTGAAATATAAACAGTGAGTTTATATTTACTATAATTACGGCTAAACAAGGCGCTTTATAATTGTACTTATATCTAACGATTTAGCTGCTAGATATAAGTAACCTAAGTTTAAAATGCAGTTACCCGGGAACTCTTACAACTCCTTCCATAAGTACACGAGCACTTCGGCTCATACTAGCTTTGGTAACTTGCCAATCTCCAGCTATATTTTTAGCTTCTGCGCCTACTTTTAACGTGCCCGAGGGGTGACCAAAGTTAACTTCATTTAATGCACCGCCTCCAGCAGCGATATTTACAAGCGTACCTTCTATGGCAGCTGCCGTACCAATAGCAACTGCGGCTGTACCCATCATGGCGTGGTGAAGCTTACCCATTGACATAGCGCGTACTAACAAATTAATACTGTTTGCCCTAATATACTTATTACTCGACGATGTATAGTCTGCGGGACCTGCAACAAATGCTACTTTAGGTGTATGTTGGCGCGCTTGTGCTTCGCTAATATTAGTAATTAACCCCATTTTTACTGCGCCATAGGCACGAATAGTTTCGAGCTTTTCAAGTGCTGCTGTATCGTTATTTATGTCATCTTGTAGCTCAGTGCCGGTATAGCCAATATCGCAAGCATTAATAAATACAGTAGGAATACCTGCGTTGATCATGGTGGCTTTTAAAGTACCAACACCCGGTACTTCTAAGTCATCCACTACATTGCCTGTTGGAAATAACGCGCCATCACCGTCGGCAGGGTCTAAAAATTCAAGCTTTACCTCGGCGGCAGCAAAGGTAACACCGTCGAGCTCAAAATCACCGGTTTCTTGTACTTCACCATTGGTCATAGGCACATGAACTAAAATACTTTTTTTAATATTAGCTTGCCACACACGCACAATAGCAACGCCGTTGTCGGGCACTGTATTTTTATCAACTAAGCCATTCGTTATTGCAAATGCGCCTACAGCCGAAGTTAAATTACCGCAGTTACCGCTCCAATCTACAAACGGCTTATCAATGGCAACTTGCCCAAATAAATAATCAACATCGTAGTTAGGTTGATCACTTTTACTTAAAATAACTGTTTTACTTGTGCTTGATGTAGCACCGCCCATTCCATCGGTTTGTTTGCCGTATGGGTCAGGGCTACCTATAACACGTAGTAATAAATTATCGCGCGCCTCACCTGCCACTTGGGCAGGTTTTGGTAAATCGGTTAATTTAAAAAACACGCCTTTACTGGTGCCGCCACGCATGTAAGTTGCTGGTACTTTAATTTGTGGTTTAAACATAATGCACGCCCCTTATGCTGATTGCGTTGCTTCTAAAAAGTCTTGTGCAAAACGCTGTAATACACCGCCAGCAGCATAAATAGAAAGCTCCTCTTGCGTATCCAATCTGCATTTCATAGGTACCGTTAGTACCTCACCATTTTTGCGCGTAATCACCAAAGCAATGGTAGCGCCAGGTGTTGGCTCGCCTTTTACATCAAAGCTTTCGCTGCCATCAATGTTAAGCGTTTTGCGGGTAGTGCCTGGTTTAAATTCAAGCGGTAAAACACCCATACCAATTAAGTTAGTACGGTGTATGCGCTCAAAGCCTTCTGCGGCTATAACTTCAACGCCTGCAAGCCTTACACCTTTTGCAGCCCAATCGCGAGATGAGCCTTGGCCATAATCGGCACCCGCTACAATTATTAGCGGCTGTTTACGCTGCATATAAGCTTCAATTGCTTCCCACATACGGGTATTAATACCTTGAGGCTCTAAACGCGTGTATGAACCTTGTTTAACTTCGCCGTTTTCATCAAGCACCATTTCGTTTAACAATTTAGGGTTTGCAAACGTGGCACGCTGCGCTGTTAAGTGATCGCCTCGGTGCGTTGCGTACGAGTTAAAGTCCTCTTCTGGGACATTCATTTTAGTTAAGTATTCACCTGCGGCACTGCTTGCCATAATTGCGTTCGATGGCGATAAATGATCCGTTGTAATATTATCGCCAAGTACAGCAAGAGCGCGCATGCCGGTCATGGTGCGCTCACCTGCAAGTGCGCCTTCCCAGTATGGCGGGCGGCGAATATAAGTACTTTGCTCGCGCCACTCATAAAGTGGGTCATTGTCTTCACCGTAATCTACGGTTAAATCAAACATAGGCTCGTATACTTTTTTAAATTGCTCTGGCTTTACACTTTGTTTTATTACTTCATCTATTTCTTCATCGCTTGGCCATAAGTCTTTTAGCGTTATATCATTGCCGTTTTGATCTTGCCCTAAACTATCTTTTTCAATATCAAAACGAATAGTGCCAGCAATAGCATAAGCCACAACTAATGGCGGTGACGCTAAAAACGCTTGCTTAGCATAGGGGTGAATACGCCCATCAAAGTTACGATTGCCCGAAAGTACCGCTGTTGCGTATAAGTCACGATCTATCACTTCTTGCTGAATTACAGGGTCAAGCGCGCCGCTCATGCCGTTACAGGTAGTACAGGCAAAACCCACAATACCAAAGCCAAGTTTTTCAAGTTCAGGGAGTAATTTTGCTTCTTCTAGGTATGATTGCACCGCTTTTGAACCCGGTGCTAATGACGTTTTAACCCAGGGTTTGCGCATTAAACCTTTTGCATTTGCGTTACGCGCAAGTAAGCCGGCAGCAATTACGTTGCGCGGATTACTGGTGTTAGTACAACTGGTAATAGCAGCAATAATACAGGCGCCATCTGGCATTAAGCCTTCCTCATTTTCAACCTTGCCTGATATACCTTCTTTTGCTAAATCGCTGGTTGGTACACGGCGATGGGGATTTGAAGGCCCTGCAATATTACGTCCAACGCTAGATAAATCAAAGGTCAAAACACGCTCATACTTTGCGATTTTTAAACTATCGCTCCAAAGGCCTGCCGTTTTAGCGTAGTTTTCTACAAGCGCTATTTGCTCTTCATCACGCCCTGTTAAACGTAAATAATCTATTGTTTTATCGTCTATATAAAACATTGCCGCAGTTGCACCAAATTCTGGCGTCATGTTTGAAATAGTTGCTCTATCGCCAAGGGTTAGTGCATCGGCGCCTTCACCGTAAAATTCTAAATAGGTCGAAACCACACGCTGAGCGCGTAAAAATTCAGTAATGGCCAGTACTATATCGGTTGCAGTAATGCCAGGCTGACGAGTGCCTGTAAGCTCAACACCTACTATATCAGGCAGGCGCATGTACGAGGCACGGCCAAGCATTACGCTCTCAGCTTCAAGCCCACCTACGCCCACTGCAATTACGCCAAGTGCATCCACATGCGGGGTGTGGCTGTCGGTACCTACTAAGGTATCAGGAAATGCAATGCCATCGCGGTTTTGAATAACAGGCGACATTTTTTCAAGGTTAATTTGATGCATAATGCCGTTACCAGGCGGGATAACATCAATATTTTTAAAGGCGGTTTTAGTCCAGTTTATAAAATGAAAACGGTCATCGTTGCGTCTATCTTCTATTGCACGGTTTTTTTCAAATGCTTCAGGATCAAAGCCTGCGTGCTCAACTGCTAATGAGTGATCAACAATTAGCTGTGTTGGCACAACCGGGTTTACTTTTGCAGGATCACCACCTTTTGCAGCAATGGCATCGCGCAGGCCTGCTAAATCAACTAATGCAGTTTGGCCTAAAATATCGTGGCACACCACGCGGGCCGGATACCACGGAAAATCTAAATCTTGTTTGCGCTCAATAAGCTGTTCAAGCGCATCGGTTAGCATATCAGGCTCACAGCGGCGTACTAAGTTTTCGGCAAGTACGCGCGATGTGTAAGGCAATGTGGCATAAGCGCCTGGCTTTATTGCATCTACCGCAGCTTGCGTGTCGTAGTAATCTACATTGAAGCCGGGCAATGGTTTTCGGTATTGGGTGTTATTAATTATGGTCATAATACATGTTCGCTAATAGGTGACGGGAAATAAAAAGGCGACAAGGTGAGCGTGTTGCTCACCCTATACCAATCCGCTTAATTAAGTATTGTTACGGATTGGTATTATGCGTAACTAATCAGCCTCTTGATTCAATTGGCGTGTAGCTGCGTGCGTCTGGTCCTGTGTAATCGGCACTTGGGCGAATAATACGGTTATTAGCACGTTGCTCTTTAACATGTGCAGTCCAGCCTGTAACACGGCTCATGACAAATATTGGCGTAAACAATTTGGTTGGGATCCCCATAAAGTGATACGCCGATGCATGGAAAAAATCAGCATTACAAAACAGTTTTTTCTCGCGCCACATAACTTCTTCACACCTAACCGACACTGGGTAAAGCACATCATCGCCCACCTCTTTAGCTAGTTTTTCAGAGAACTTTTTAATGATAACGTTACGTGGGTCTGACTCACGGTAAATAGCGTGTCCAAAGCCCATTATTTTATCTTTGCGCTCTAGCATACCCATGATTTCTTGCTCGGCGTGATCTGCACTTGTAAAACCCTGAATCATATCCATAGCGGCTTCGTTTGCACCACCATGCAGTGGCCCACGTAGCGTACCAATAGCGCCCGTTACACAAGAATGAATATCAGAAAGCGTTGATGCACACACACGCCCCGTAAAGGTAGAGGCATTAAATTCATGCTCTGCGTACAAAATTAGCGACACATTCATTACTTGCGCAAAAAGCTCACTCGGTGCTTTGTTGTGTAATAAATTTAAAAAGTGCGCGCCTACTGAGTCGTCATCAGTTTGGGTTTCAATGCGAACGCCATCGTGTGTAAAGCGGTACCAATAACAAATAATGCTTGGGAACACTGCAACCATACGGTCAATCGCATCGTTTGCTTGGCTAAAATCAAGTTCCATTTCTAGGTTACCCAGCATAGAGCAACCGGTACGCATAACATCCATTGGGTGCGCGTCTTTAGGGATATTTTCAAGCACGGTTTTTAGTGCATCTGGCAGGCCGCGTAAGCTTTTTAATTTAGCTTTATACTCGGCTAGTTCATTGGCTGTTGGTAACTCGCCGCGTGAAAGTAAAAAAGACACTTCCTCAAACTGTGCTTTTTCGGCAAGTTCGCTAATATCGTAACCACAATACGTTAAACCAGAGCCAGTTTGCCCTACTGTACATAATGCTGTTTGCCCTGCAACTTGCCCGCGTAAACCTGCTCCGCCTAATGCTTTATCTACCATGATCTTCTCCTATCTAAATTTGTGTGTGGTATCTATTTTAATAGTTATTATTTGTCAGATTTTGATGAAAAAGGTTATCAAGTGTGTTTTCGTATGTGTGATAATCTAAAAAGTCGTATAACTCGGCGCGTGTTTGCATGTTCTCAATTTGGCTTTGCTGAGAGCCTTCATTTAAAATCGCAGAGTACACATTAAGAGCGGCTTTATTCATAGCTCTAAACGCACTAAGTGGGTAAAGCACCATTTCAACACCTACCTCGCTTAACTGCTCTTTAGTGTAAATAGGCGTTTGGCCAAACTCTGTAATGTTAGCTAAAATTGGTACATTAATCGCTTTCGAAAATGCTTGGTAATCAGCAAGGTCGTGCACAGCTTCTGCAAAAATAGCGTCTGCGCCAGCTTCAACACACGATGCTGCGCGGTCAATCGCAGCGCTTAACCCTTCTTTTTGAAACGCATCGGTGCGGGCCATTATATAGAAGTCGCTATCGGTTTTAGCATCAACTGCCGCTTTAATGCGGTCAACCATTTCACCTTGGCTTACAATTTCTTTATTAGGGCGATGACCACAACGCTTTTGCGCTACTTGGTCTTCAATATGAAAACCCGCCGCGCCTGCTTTGGTCATTTCTTTAACGGTACGAGCAATGTTAAACGCGCCGCCCCACCCTGTATCAGCATCTACAAGTAGTGGTAAATCGCTTGCACCGGTTATACGGCGAATATCTTCAAGTACATTATCAAGGCTGGTCATGCCTAAATCGGGCATACCGTAAGACGCATTTGCCACACCTGCACCAGAGAGGTAAATTGCTTGGTGGCCCATTTTTTCAGCCATCATGGCTGTGTAGGCATTAATAGTACCCACTACTTGTAATGGGCGGTTATTCGCAATGACCTGTTTAAATTTTAATCCTGCTGACATTATTTTCTCCTCACTTTGAACGGTTGCTACATGGAGTAACTTATATTTTTAATCTTAAATTGTGACTGTTTTACTGCTCTGCTAACTTTCTCTTTAGCTTTTAGAAGTTTCTTTTTATGACTAAATCCAATCTGTATGTGTATGAGGTATATTTAACGCTAAGAAAATCGTTCTGTAACTAGGCAATAATTTTTATGTTTAGTGGTTCTAAATAAAAAATTCTTAACGACGTTATAGAGCGATTTATTCAGTTATATTGTTCGAATACTCATATTGATTGGTATACATTAAATTTGGTTTGAATATTGGCTTGCGATGCACTTATGTGTCGCTTCATCAGCATTTCGGCGAGTTCACCATCATGGTTTTCTATCGCGTTAATAATGGCTAAATGCTCGTCAAACGCTTTAGATACACGCGGCCCCACCATACCCATTTGCACACGGTACATACGAATTAATTGATAAAGTTCGTTACATAACAAATGAATTAAATGAGCGTTTTTACTACCTTTGATGATGCGATAGTGAAAGTCTAAATCGCCTGCTTCTTGATAGTACGACTCGCCTTCTTTTACACGCTGAGTTTGCAAATGCTGATTAAGTAATTGCTTTAAGCCTTTAACTTCCTCGGGCTCCATATTGTCGGCAGCAAGCCTACAAGCCAACCCTTCAAGGGAGCTACGAACCTGATACACTTCAATTAAACGTTCTGCTGTAAGCGCCACTACACGGCAGCCTACATTGGCTTTACGCTCAACTAAATAACAGCTTTCTAAACGATTTAATGCTTCTCTTAGTGTGGCACGGCTTACACCGTAACGCTTTGCAAGCTCCGGCTCTGATATTTTGCTGCCTTGCTCTATGCTGCCCTCTACTATTTCGCGGCGCATATCTACAAACACTTGATCAGATGCTGTAGTAATAGGTGTATCGTTTAAAAAAGTTTGCGTCATGGCTTCACAAATAAATTGTCGACAATTGATGGGTTAACTATGTGCTTAATAAAAAAACATGTCAACCCTTAGCTCTACCTAAATGAGTAAAAAACACACTTATTGTCGACACTGTTAATCTAAAGCCCTTTATAACTGCACTAAAAATGAACTAAAATCACAAAGTGTCGACATAGCATCAACAAACAAATTCAATATTTAACTCTGAAAAAACACTTTAAAAGTGCTAATATCACGCTTTATTTTTAATGTACGAGCCACCAGTGAACGCCAACACTTATATTCCTGAGCACTTTATTGACGACGTAAAAACCTATTTACCTTCGCACCTCAATTTAGACGACTTTATAAACGCGTGCCGTCGCCCTCTCAGAAAGTCTATTCGTGTAAATACATTAAAAATTAGTGTTGCTGAATTTAAACACCGTGCAGAGCAAAAAAACTGGCAACTTACACCCATACCTTGGTGTAGTGAGGGTTTTTGGCTAGAACGCCCAAGCGATGAAGAGCAAAACTTAGCATTAGGCAATACCGACTTACATTTAAGCGGCGCTATGTACGTGCAAGAGGCAAGCTCAATGCTGCCGCCTATGGCACTAAAACAAAGTATTGAAAACTTAGATTTACAAGATGGTTACGTACTTGATATGGCATCAGCGCCTGGCTCTAAAACTTCGCAACTTGCCGCAATAATGAATAACCAAGGGGTACTTGTTGCCAACGAGCTTTCGTCATCACGCTTAAAAGTACTTAGCGCTACGCTTAAACGTATGGGGGTGGGTAACTGCGCGCTCTCACATTTTGATGGCGTCATATTTGGTAATTATATGTTTGAATGCTTTGATAGCATTTTGCTTGATGCACCCTGCTCTGGCGAAGGTACCGTACGTAAAGACGCCGATGCCCTTAAAAACTGGTCTATTGAATCAAATATAGAAATTGCTCAAGTACAAAAAGACTTAATAAAAAGCGCATTTTACGCATTAAAGCCAGGCGGAACGCTTGTGTACTCAACCTGTACGCTCACCCCGCTTGAAAACCAAAATGTATGCAATTATTTGCTTAGCGAATTTGGCGACTACATTGAGCCGCAATCGCTAAGTGATTTATTTAAAGGGGCAGAAAAAGCCACAACCGCCGAGGGCTATTTACATGTGTGGCCGCAAACATTCGACAGTGAAGGTTTTTTTATCGCTAAGTTTAAAAAACTTGCAAGCTGCAATAACCCAACCCAAAGCGTTAAAAAAGGTGCGTTTCCGTTTAACGAGTTTGATAAAAAACAAACCACTTCTTTTATGAGCGAGCTTAAAAAACAGTTTGGCTTAAAAGCGCTGCCAGGTAAGTTAATGCAGCGCGATAAAGAACTGTGGTTATTCCCTGACGGGTTTGAAGCCGTGCAAAATAAAATAAAATACGCACGCTTAGGCATACAAATAGGCATAATTCATAAAAATGGTGTAAGGCTGACTCACGAGTTTGCTACCGTGTTTGGTAATGAATGCAAAAGCAATACATATGCTTTAACAAACGAGCAAGCAAATGACTACTTTAATGGTAAAGATATACGGCTAGAAGACGTTACAAAAGCCAGCGGCGAAGTAGTACTAACCTTATGTGGCTGCCCGATAGGACTGGGTAAATGGCAAAAAAATAAGATTAAAAACTCTTTGCCACGCGACCTTGTGCAAAATACTCAGTTAATAAGCTGGGTATAAACAAAAGTATAAAGATGCGCATAATTAATCTAATGATTTGTTATCAAATGTAACCGAATGGCAAAATTAGTTATGCAATTCTAAGTGGCTTGACTAAACTTTTAAGTACTTTCTTCTTCTCCCTAGGAATTACGAAAGTGTATTTAGTTAGCGCAAGGCTCAACTAAGAGCCATTTGTAGCCCAGAGCTTATACAATGGCTCTGGGCGTTTTTCTATAGTACTCTCTATAAAACCTAGCACTTACAATAATATAAATATCCATTGAACAGTTATTATTTAAGCTGAACTCCAGAAATAGAGTTATCCTACCTTTATTTATTAACATCAAAATTTAAACTGGTAATAGAAACTTCAATATATTAGAAAGTACACTTTGATTTTACATAGCGACCAATTGAATATAGTATTATAACAGAGTAAAAAATTTAAAATTACAGTAAAGGATTAGTAACCACCTTGGCACTATTGTCTTAATAATCAAAGGACTAACTTTTGAATAGAAGATTTGAAGCACTTGATGCATTTAGAGGGATTTGTGCGATCTCTGTAGTGATTTTTCATATGCATTTTGTTAACTCAATAACCGAATTAGATTTTTTTAGAGGTAGCGCCTTATTTGTGCAGTTTTTTTTTGTGTTGAGTGGATTCGTATTAGCTAATGGTTATAGTACAAAAGAAAATATGAGTTTCAAAACATTTATGAAAGCACGTTTTTATCGTATCTATCCACTTCATATATGTATGTTAATAGTATTTATAGTATTTGAAACTTGTAAGCTCATCGCATATAAATTTATTGGTATTTCATTCAATGGCTTACCATTTACGAATAGCACCGCAATTACTGAAATTCTACCAAACTTATTACTAATCCAATCATGGAGCCACTTTACCGATCCTCTCAGTTTCAATTATCCATCTTGGAGTATCAGCATAGAGTTTTATCTCTACGCATTACTATTTTTTACAATTGTAACTTTCAAGTCTAAAAAAAATCTTGCTTGGCTTTGTATCTCTATACTTGCATTTTTATTAATATATTTTAAATCAGATATGTTAGTTAAAACTGCACTTAAAGGTCTTTTTTGCTTTTTCAGTGGGGCGGCAGCTTATTTATTGTTCAATAAAATGTCACATATAAGGTTTACATTTAAGTTTGCCTCTTTAGTGGAGGTATTAATATTTATTTTAATATATCTAGTTATAAGCAGTAATTTTGAAAACAGGCATTTAATTGCACCAATTTTATTTATATTTACAGTACTGTTTTTTTCTTTTGAAGCAGGTTTCATTTCTAAAATATTAAAAATTAAATTATTCCAAGCCGTAGGAAAACTTTCATACTCGATATATATGACTCATGCTGCAATATTATTTTGCTTAACCTCTATGGCTTTAATATTCCAAAAAGTTACAGGTAAAAGTGTCGCACCAATGATAGATTCACAGAGATATCTAAATTTAGGAGAGCCTTTAGTAAATAATGGACTAATACTAATTACTCTTATAGTAATTATCTATATATCTAGAATAACTTATAACAACATAGAACTTAAAGGTCTAGCTTTAAATAAAAAGTGAAAACATACTAATATTTTCAAATATTCTATAACAATAAATATATCTACCTCTTATAGTTATACAAACCAGTCTAAATTGTAATAATACGAAATAAGATAATTATTAATTAATCTGGCAATCTCAATCATTTTTCAAACCTTTACTTATAAGGGCGGGTAATCCCCCAAAAAATAATAAAAACCAAATGTAGAGTTTTCTCTTATTGTAAATACAGGAGGAAATTATGAAAAAGCACACTTTACAGATAGCCAAATCCTTGCCATTTTAAAACAAGCACAAAGCGGCGTCTCTATTCCTGAGCTGTGCCGCGAACATGGCATAGGCAATTCAACCTTTTATAAATGGCGCGATAAATACAGCGGTATGGATACGTCTTTAATGACACGAATGAAAGAGCTTGAAGATGAAAATCGCCCTTTAAAGGAAATGTATACTGAAGAGCGGCTAAAATCAGAGGTTATTCAAGAGGCAATGGCAAAAAAGTGGTGAAGGCTTCTGAGCGCAAAGTATTGGCACAAGAAGTCATTAGCAAAAATAAAATTAGTCTTGCCTTAGCTTGCCGTACTTTCATTATAAGTCAAACATGCTATCGCTATACACCAAAACTGCCTGATGAAAATGAGAAAGTTGCAGCGTTGCTATTGAATTTAAGCCAATGTCAGCGTAATAGGGGCTTTGGTTTATGTTTTTTATTTTTACGTAATGATAAAGGCTACACATAGAATCATAAGCGCGTTTATCGTATTTACCGTGAGCTTGAGTTGAATCTGCGAACAAAGCCTAGAAAACGCCTAACAAGAGAGAAGCCTGAGGACATTAACGAATGTTGGTCAATGGATTTTAATTATCTGATGGCAGAGGATATCGTTTGCTCAATGTGATTGATGATTTCAATCAAGAAGGAGTTACAATGGGCCTGAGTATATTAGCCATAAATTAGTAGAGTGGGCGTTAAATAATATTGAATTACGATTTATTCAACTAGGCAACCCGCAACAGAATGCTTAAGTAGAGCGATTTAATCGTACGGTTAGGTATGACTGGTTAAGTCACTATATTTACAATAATATTAGTGAGTTACAAGATAAAGCTACCGATTAGTTATGGACTTATAATAATGAACGCCCTAACATGGGCATAGTTGGCATAACACCCATACAAAAAGTGGAAAAATTAAACAACGGAAATTCTACAGATAGCCTCCATTAAAGGAGGGGAGATTACCGTGGCCATTTGAACTTTTGTTTTCCAACTTGCTTGTACCACAAAGCAACCCCCCCGTTTTATCCCAGTACACTAATTTAAGTTTATCTTTCGTTTTGTTGCAAAACAAAAATAGCGCAGCGGTATAGGCATCACGCTCAAACTCGCCTTCAACGATGGCGACCAGACCATCAATTGATTTTCGGAAATCCACAGTGTCGCGGTGTAAATAAGTACGCTTCGGTTTAACAAACATTTTCATCAAGCAAACTCGTGTAGCAATTGACTTAAATAAGTTGCAGGCATTGTGGGTGGCAAGCTGACTTTTACTTTACTGACCATAAGGGTGAGTGGCTGTTGCGGTCTGATAACGCCAGGTTGTTTCGTCATTTTGGCGCGAATAAATTGCTAGGTAATACCTTTAACTTGTCCTTCGCTGCGTAAAACGATGTTTTTGATAAATAACTTTGCTGGCAATACTCAGTGATAGTTAAATCACTCGATAATTGCTCTTCTATAATATTACGCCTCTGGTCAAGGCTACGTGTTTTTCTCATAGCTATCTCCTAATTGAAATTCGGAAATAGCTCAATCGTTTTGACGAGTTATTTGCAGGTGAACTTAGCTAGGCGCTTACATATAAAATAACTGAAAACCCGATTGAAAAATCGATATCTATATCGAATTAAAAGGAATCGCACTACAGGATAGAAAAGTAAGCTTCGAATCATGTGTATGAAATAGACTAAGAGTAGGAATAATTGTTCTAGAGTCGAAACCTTTAACTTATTTCATGGCGAGTTATTAATTTTAAACAACGAATCAGTCAATCGTTTTGGATTAATATAAAATAATTCATGTGCTTTACTTTCGCCCACTAATTCAGACACTATTTTTTTTGCCTTACTTAAAATTGGAGGCCTTCGTTTAACTGAGTGTGCGTCGGAAGCAACGTAATTCACCAAGTTTTTTTTCAACATATCAAAGCTAATTGCTTTTGCACTGTCACCCCATTCCCCTTCCAAGCTAGAGGCTGTTAATTGAAACTCACACCCTAATTGATTTAATCGCTCAATATAAAAAGGATTTGCTTGTATATCTCGATTACGCTCTGGGTGAGGTATTATTACTTTTATATTTTGCTTTGCAAGCCAGTTAATAAATTTATCATAGCCTTGTGGAACATGTGAATGTGGTAGCTCCAATAATATACAGTTAAATGAATCAATTTTACCGATAAACGGAAGCTTATTTGATAAAACTAATGTCATTAGCTCAATATCAAGCCTCACTTCTGCAGCAACAGCAAGATTTATAGTGATACTATTTACCAAAGCTTGCGCTTTTAAGTTCTCTATATCGTTGTACAGATGGGTGGTTGAATTATCAAAGCGCCCAATATGTATATGTGGAGTAGCTACCATATGGGTTATACCATCATTTTGAGCTATTTTTAAAAGAGCTAATGACTCTTTTATGTCTTTAGCACCATCATCTAGAGCAGGCAAAATGTGTGTATGAATATCAAACATAAATATTCACCTTCTAAGTATTTGATTGCTCTGGCTTTTGCGAATAATCATGATAATCGTAATAACCATGGCTGTGTTCATCCTTTCGCTTATTCATGTCAACTTGGTTAAGCACAATACCGGCTACATGCGCTTTCGATTCAAATAAACGTTCAATACCAGCTTTAATAAGTTTGATACGTGTAATATCTGATTTAACAACGTAAATAACCGAATCAGCATTTTGTGCAATAACTAAAGCATCACTTACAGCTTGTGTAGGTGGTGTATCAATAACTATGTGATCATACTTTGCTTTTAAAATATCAAGGACTTCGCTAAATCGAGTACTCGATAGAAGCTCTAATGGATTTCCTGGAATTTGACCACTCGGCATAATGGCAACTCCCGATTGACCATCAATATGTACGCATTCAGAAAATTGTTCCGTACCTACTATTAAATTACTGAGTCCAGGATGAAAGACCGGAATATCGAAGCGTTTTGCAATACTTGGTTTGCGCAGATCAGCGTCAATTAATAATACTTTACCCATTTGTGCTAACGACATAGCTAAATTTGCAGAAGTAGTTGTTTTACCCTCACCTGGGGAGCTTGAAGTAATTGCAATTACTTTATGTTCACGCTCGAGTTGAGTTAACAACAAACTTGTACGAAAGGTGCGTACTGACTCAGCAAACTTTCTAAATTTATCATCAAGATATGCATGAATAGGAAAATGACTTTTCCTTGGTATTTTTACGTATGGTAATAATCCAAGCATACGCTGAGCAAGCTTACTCTCGACATCACTTTTAGTTTTTACCGTATCATTTAATGCATCAAAAACGAAACTCATTACTGCTGCAAAACCAAAGCTAACGACAAAGGCAAGAATAATAATAAGTTTTTTGTTAGGCTTAGACGGACTATTAGGCGCATAAGCTTGATCGGTAAATCGAGCAGCGGCAGAGCTAAAATCACTAGTTACTTCCGTTTCTTTAGAGCGAGACAAAAACGTGTTGAAAATATTTCTATTTGTTTCAACTTCACGTTTAAGCTGATTGTATTGGGTTTCTTTGCGGGTAATATCCTGATACTCAGCACGAATCTTAACTAAATCTCGCTCCAGAGCGCTAACAGTTCGCGTTATTCTATTAAGCTCTTTTTCAATACCTGTGATAAGACCTTTGATTTGTTTATTTAAGTTATCTTTCACTGTTTTAAGTTCAGCCTTTGCTGAAATTATTTTAGGGTGTTTCGGTCCGTACACTTCACCTAAATCACTTAATTTCCTCTCAACGATAACAACGTCACGTTTCACATTTTGTATAACTTGGTGAGATGTGATTTCAGGCATACTGCCTAACAATTCTAAGTTATTATTCCCGTACTCACTTATTACACGATTGATACTTTGCAAATTATTTTGTTCATTACGTGCAACAATTAATTGCTGCGATATTTGCTCAAGCTCTTGTGTAGCGAGACCCGCGATACCTTCAATATCTACCAATTTTTGTTGCTCTCGATATGCTTGCAAGCGTACTTCAGAGTCATCTAATTGGATTCGCAGCTGAGACAGACGTGTATTTAACCAGCTAGAGGCTTGTTGAGTGATGCCCATTTTAGCGCGCATTTGACTTTCTATGTAAACTTGTCCAACAGTGTTAGCTACGAGTGCTGCCAATTTAGGATCACTCGATTGAAAGCTTATTCTTACCAATTGCGTGTTCCTAATTGGGGTTACATAAAGGCGAGATTTGAAAGCGCCTAATAAATTAAGCATTTCACGTTCAGATTGATCTTCTGGTGAATAAACAATGATTTCTTTTTTATTAAGAGAAGGTATATGTTCTTTCAGTTTATTTTTAACCATTGCCTTTAACTGATTTAAAACAGAGGGCTTTCCTATAAAGTCGGGATGCGTTTTTAAGTCAAGTTTAGTAATTACCTCACGCGCAATACTGTCGGACTTCATTACCTCAAACTGTGTTAAATAATATTCTTTCTTGTTTGAATCTAAACCATATATTTCTTCAAAGCTCACTGCTTTGGCCTGCTCAGCCTCTATAAGTAAAGTTGCTGTAGCTATATATTTAGGTACTAACGTAAATGTCGCCATAATAGCCAGTAATGTAACTACTATAGAAAAAGCAAGAATTCGCCATTTGGCTCGCTTAATTACATTAAAATAGACCCCTAAATCAATAATATCTTCATTGTTTATTTTTTCATTTATATGGTGCATTTACTACTGCCTTGTAAACTGCTTTAAAACAAGCGTTGTTCTATTTTTATGGTGTCGCCCGCTGCAATTTGGCTTTTTAAACTACCTTTATGTTGCTGCTGTTTAGTTTGTTCTTTAAAGATATAAATTTTGTCTATAGACGCACGTTCAGTTAACCCGCCAGCAAGTGCAATAGCCTGATTTACCGTCATAGCCGGTTGATAAGGGTATGCACCTGGATTTTTAACCTCTCCATGAATATAAAAAGGACGATATTCAACTACTTGTACATACACATTAGGGTTAACTAAATAATCAGGGCGTAAACCATTAGCAATTACTTGCTCAACCTCTGAGGTATTAAGACCTGAAAGTGTAACTTTACCCAAAAATGGATAGTTAACCTCCCCACTGTTACCTAACAATGCAGTAACCTCTAAATCAGGTTGGCCAAACACTTTAATTTCTACTTTATCGCCAGCACCTAGAACGTAGCTTTGCTCTGATTGAGCAAAACAAACACTACTAATTATTAATAGTGTAAATATAAAAATAAGCCTCATTAATTAGCCTTCAAAGCAAATGTAAAGTTAATACCAACGATTGTGCGATCAAACTCGATTTCATTTTGAGTAGAGTTTTTATCAAAAAAATCTACATAAGTAGAAACCATACCGAAACTATTTGTTACATAATTTAGGCCTAAACGTAGACTTTTAGTTTTATCTTTACGACCAAAATCACCCGTGTATTTTTCATCAGTATAATTAAGGCTGGCGAGCGAACTCAGATAACCATTCCAATTATGAGTCCAATTAACACCATATAAGCTTTCTTTGATGTAATCGCCTTGAACCACAGGATCTTTTGCTGCTCGACTCGTTAAAACTTGTAACGTAGAGTAGCTTAATGGCTTCCAATTAACTTTAGCCTCCCAGCTCAAACCACTGAAGCTTTTTCGCGCTGGGTTATCAAAGTCTTTATTTTGATAACCTAGCTTAAAAGAACCTGAAGTTAGTGCTGTAGCTTCCCACTGCATACCTGCTAACATTTTTATATCATCAGAGTCACGAGATACTCCGCTAATTTCTAGCACGTCATAACGATAGTACTCTTGTTGAATTTCAATAAATACACGTGATAAAGCTTGAGTATTATAATAACCAGTAATACCAATTGACGATTTATCGTAGTCACGATACTGAGAAACTTCTCTAAAGTTTAAATATTTTTTATTTAAATAAGCAGTATCAAGCGCTATTTGAGCTTTAGAGCTTTGAGCCCCATACTCATAGCGCGCTGTAAAATTTTGCAATTTATATTTAACAAGTCCATCAACAGTATCTCCCAATCCTTCTGTTAAGCCGCGCCCCCTAGACTCGTACAGCCAATCAGCATCACCTGTTACATCTATGCGATGCTTGCTCGTAAACTCTTTATGAATAGCAGTACCAATATTTACTTGAGTATAATTATCAACTGTATCTTTATTATGTAAGGCACTACTCGAACCTAAGTCTAATTCGTAGCTATTAGGTCCATCTTCTATTAATGCTTTGACATTTGGTGTAAAAGCCCAGACTAATCGTGACTCCTCTTCATCGGGAGTGCTAAAAAAGTTACTATTACTACTGAGACCGGTTTTTAAGGTTGGAGTGATTTCTACCCCACTTTTTGTTATAAAACTACCTGCACTTAAATTACTTGCTGCGGCAGGGGCTGCTATAACAATACTAAGAAATGCACCTAATGAAGTAATTATTTTAGTATGCATTTGCATTTTTGAACCCTTTAAAAATTGTCATGAAAATGATTTGTACATCAAACCAAAGTGACCAATGTTTAATATAGTGTAAATCAAATTCTACGCGTTTTTCCATCTTGTTCAAAGTATCAGTTTCTCCACGCCAACCATTTATTTGTGCCCATCCAGTTATTCCTGGCTTTGCTTTATGGCGTAACATATAGAACTCTACCTTTTTTCGGTACTCTTCATTATGTGCCACTGCATGTGGGCGAGGGCCGACTATAGACATATCACCCTTTAATACATTAATAAACTGAGGCAACTCATCAAGACTTGTTCGACGTAAGAAACCACCTAAAGGAGTAATTCGAGAGTCATTTTTTGTAGCTTGAGTTACTACTGAACTATTTTCAGTAACGCTCATTGAGCGAAATTTCCATACTTTAATTTTACGACCATCAAGGCCATAGCGGTCTTGCTTGAAAATCACCGGACCTTTTGAAGTAAATTTTACTGCAAATGCAATAGCAATAAGGATTGGGGAAATCAACGCCAAAATAATTGAAGAGACAACTATATCTTCAGTGCGCTTAATAAACTCGCGAGCACCGATAAAAGGAGATTCAAAGACGCTCAATGTATCAAGCTCACCCACATGTTCGATACGTGCATGTATCAGACTTGACACTAAAAAATCGGGAATTATATGGACATCAACGGTTGTATCGCCAAGTTGCAGCAAAATATCTGCTATGCGTTTATCTGCTTTCATTGGTAATGCTATATATAGAACACCAATATTACCATTTCGAGCGGCAGTAACTGCATCTTGTATTCTACCAGCTACGTCATGTTTGACTGAATTTTCGAATAATCGCTCTGGTTTTCGGTCGTCATAGAAGCCTAAAAATTTAAAACCTAGCTCATCATTTTTATTGATTTCGTTGTATAAATGAACAGCAGAATCAGTTGCACCTACTATGGCAACATTCCGCAAATTAATACCTAACCGTCTTCTATTTCTCTTGAATAGATAAGTGGCAAGACGCCAGCCGTACATATATGCAACACTGAGCAAAAACCATAAACCTAAACCAATACGAGAAAGCGAATCAGAAAATTTAAAAACAAAAGATATCAAAAGCAAAAAGGCAAATGAAATAAACAAAGCCCCCCAAGCACACATAACCATTGTTCTAAATTTACCGGCCCGCCAAGATCTATAAGCAGATAATATTTCAGCACAATATAAAAAGCTTAATGCAACACTGAGAACTGCCACCATATAAATGGGAGTAAGCTCTAAACTATAGAATAAAGCCGAACATTGAAAAGCGGTGAATAATGCAAAAATATCGAACAGTCGATAAAAGTTAGCATCGGAAGAGCCTGTTGGTTTAAACGTCCGTGAAGGTGTCATACTATTAATCCTTATAGATATCTCTAATTCAAAATAACATACTCAAACCATAATTAACATTATCTTAAGTTCTCATACTATTCAACTAAACAAAAATGCATTCAAATGTATTTATTTCAAAAAAGCGAAAAAACACCTTATATTTTTACCAATTCGTATAAACACTCATACACTCCTATAAACATTCACAAACTAAAATAAACACCTGCAAACTTATATAAACAATTTATTAATCAACTATGAAAATAAAACATTTAAAGTTAAGAACAAAATATACTAAAGTTAAAATCAAAAAAAACATTAATTAACCCGAACTAGATTAGCGAATTTTATATTGTTATCAAAGAGTTTTAAAGCCGCTTCATATAACGTCATTTTATATATTTTAATTTTTTAAATCGGATGAATTATGATTTGTAAATTTTAGCACTACTCAAACTTTTAGATTACAATACTCAGAAAGTTTGCTCAGAGCCATATTTGCTTTTAAATTAAATATCTTATCGTCACTCAATTGACCATTACTTTTAGCTAATTTTAATAGTTTCTCACTTGCCGAATCAATATAATATTTTTCAGTAAAACTCAATAAGCTTGCTATTTTCTGACTTCTATTACCTATTCCTTTTTTCCCCGTGATTTGTGACCAAGTATCTTTAACTGATGAACTTGGCATTTTTTTAAATTGAAGATCGATGTTTAGCGACTCTGACCAGTCATACCATTTATTTCGATGAATTGGCACGATGGGTTCTAAAGCTACCCATGGTACTCTCAATGTATCAGCTAAAATAGCTCCATGCATGGCCTCTGTAATTAATATATCAGATTTATTCAACTCAGCTAAAGAGTCCATAACATTAGGCGTAGTTGGATCAATATAGTTAATTCCTGCATTTTTACATACACTTTTCCAATTTCCCCTAGGTATACTTTCGTAATGTGGTATAAAACTAATTTTATGAGTTTTCTCATACTTTGGTAAGTCCATAAAATGAGTCAATATCGCAGAATCTGTTATAGCTAAGTCAGAATCTAAATTAAGCTCTAATGCTGTTCTGGGGCCCCTTACAAAAGCGACATCCCAACTTCCATCATGAACATCTGGCTTAGGCGTATATCCACCATAACCAGAACCCATTACAATTTTGTTAGATTTCTCAGGGTAGTCATCCCACAAAATAGAGCCAATACCTAAAAATAGCTTTGATTCGTCTTCATCAAAAAAGCCAGGAGAAACTAATGAATCCCACATATATTTATTTAGCTCATCACCGAAGTTAGGTACGTGACCTGAAAAATAGGTTAATTTCACTTTAAATTTCCTTATAGTTTTGTTTATTTGCTAATTTTATAATAATTTTGTTTTTTGGAAAAATACTTAAGGCGCTTGAGGTCAATTTCCCTCCATCAAAGAGGTACATTAATATGAAATAAATAATTATAAAAAATAACCCAGCAAAGACTACGTTTAAAATTATTAGCTCAAAATAAAAGATGTTACCTAAGCTTAGTGTTAGTAATATACTTATGACGGCACAGATAACAGGTGATATAAAACTTGAAAGATATTCCCTAATAGTTATATTTAATAATCTACATGAACGCATCATAGAGGCAGTGCAATAAGTTAGCTTTGCAAGTATGAGGGCAGCTAAAAAACTTTTAACTCCCCAATATACACACAACGTTGTTATTGGCACTATAATAATTGATAACTTTAATTGTAAATGAAACCACCATTTCGCATTATTAGTTAGAAGAATAATATTTTTTTGTGGAATGCCTAATATTACTATCATATATGCAATGCAGAAAGCTTTAAATATTAGAACTGACTCTAGCCACTTTTCTGTAAATAAAATAATAAATATATCTGATGAGTACGCGAATAAAAAAATAAAAATTGGATATAGTAGAACAACTGAAAAGTATACAGAGTTTAAAAATCCCACTTTTAGATTGCCATTTTCTGCCTGAGTTTTAGCTAATATAGGAAAGCTAACCTCAGATACTGTACCAATAAAGACCTCATTAATTATAGTAGATAACCTTTTAGCGACACTATAAAAACCTAACTGCCTATTCCCTAAAACACTCCCTATAATAAGAGATTCATAATTACTTAAGGCAAAAGTAAGGCCATTAGTTAACGTTGTATATATTGAAAATGAGTTTAGCTTTACTATATGTTCAAATTTAAAAACAAAAGAAACTCTATCTCTTGTGGGTATGTATACAACTAAAAAATTGAAAATAGAAAGCACTACCTGAGACCAAATTAGCGCCCATATACCATAATCTAATGTGAGTAGTAATATTATTATAAAAGCAGAGATAATACCTGAAAAAAAAGTCCTCAAAGCTAAGTTTGCATACCTTTGTTCCTTTAAAAGCAGTATATTTAAAGTAGAGTACAATCCATCAAAGATTAATTTAGAGCAAAATACCGCCAATGCATAATTAAATGTTTCAGTTTGAAAATCGAAAGGTGATATCAAGCAAAATACTAGTATTGAAAATACGAGTAAAATTGAAACAAAAAAATTGAGCCAAAAAATACTACTAATCGTGGGAGTATCGCTAATTTGATATTTTATTATAGCTTCTCGCCAACCTACTGGCATTAAGCTACTCGATATATAAATTATTGACAAAGCGAATGCTATCAAACCAAAATCTTCTGGTGCTAAAATTCTAGCCGAATAGGTAAATACAGCAAAGTTAATTATTGGTGGGAAAAATTTACTTATAAAAAGCCAGACTATCCCTTTAGATTTACTGTCATTCACTTGTTTAATCTTCTTCTAACGACGCGAATAAAAAATTGTGTCTTTAAATTTTTTAAAATAAAGATAAAAGCAGAAAGAGAATTTGTAATAGATTTTATAGTTGTTTTATAATTTTTATTTTTTATTGAAGAGTAAAAACATATCCATTGCACTTTAATATTAATGCTTTGTGCGTGTCTTAGTAATAACTTTCTTTCATGAGAAGTTAAACTTTCTATCTTAGCTAACTCATAGTCGCAATCTCTCAATTTAATCAGATCTTTTTTACTATGATTACCTGATAGTGAGTTTTGACGAACAACAGCTACATACCCAGAAGCTTCTATTAATTTTAATTTAGCTCCAAATATTAAACACCGACAATAGAGTTCATAATCTTCACCCAATCGCATATTTTCTTGATAAGTTAGGTTATTCTCTAATAAAAAATGACGTTTAATTATAGGTTTAATAAACCCAAGTTCTTTTCTAAACTCGCCTTTTTTAGTAATGTTCGACTCAATAAAATCTGATAAAGATATTAGCGTTGGAAATTTTTGTCTTTTTCCAAGCATTGCTGTTTTTCTGCTAGTTGGATCATTCTCATTTATACGAAATTTGTCATCTGCAATTAGCTCTATGCCTTCACTATGTGCTAATAACTTCTTAAAGCGACCTCTTTCAATATAGTCATCTGAATCAAGTACTGTTACCCATTTAGCTGTACACTTTGTGAGAGCAATATTTCTAGCTTTCGCTGGCCCACTGTTTATATCAGTAGAAAATACAGAGACTTTTGTGAATTGCTTTTGTAAGCCTGCCAACATTTGCATAGTACTATCGGAAGAGCAATCATCTACTACAATCACTTGACTAACAAACTCGTCATCTACTACAGACTCGACTGCTCTTACGATTGTTTTTTCTGCATTATAAGCAGCTATAATAACTGCTATAGTATTGTTATTGAACAAAATATATCCCTATCATTAGTCGTAACAAAGTTACGTTTCTCAACGTGTAGTCACCTAGTCGAATCAGCTTTTTTCCAAGTCACAGTTTTCTTGCCTGAAATGGACTGTAGAATACCAATACCAGCAGCAATATTAGCCATAGTAAAATATTCAGCTATTACCGCTAATTTTGAAACTACAGGTATTTTTGGGAATTTATTTAACCAAGATAAAATAGCCATTACATAAAAAATAACATGTAATATCAGAATTGAAGTGAAAAAATAATCGCTTTCAAAAATAGCTAGATAAAAATTAGACACTAAAGCAGATATCATAAAAAATAGACTATACCAGCGTAATACTTTATGTGAGTAGAGTTTCCATAAATTAAACAGAGACAGCTTATTTAAACATTCAGCCCGCAAATGTTTATAACTATTATATGAGCGGTTACTGATCCTGACTTTTCTAGGAAACTCTTCGGCAGTGGTCTCTGCACCTTTTTCATAGGCTGTAATTGAATCATCAAATTTCAGTTTATAGCCTTGATTTACCACCCCCATTGAAGAACAAAAATCATCCAGAACATGTACTGGTAATTCTCTTAACAGAGATCTTCTTATTGAAAAAATAGACCCATCGGCCCCCATCATCGAACCTGACAACGACTCCGACTTTTTAATCATTTCTTCATATTTCCAATACAACCCATTACTTTGCGCTGCCCCCTCAACATCATCATTGGTATAAATTAATTGCCCTGCTACACCACCAACGTCTTTATCTTCATAACATTTTGCAATTTGTAATAAAGCATCACTTTTTAAATAAACATTAGCGTCAGAAAAAACCAATATATCGCATTCAATACCAACTAAAGCCTTATTAATTGCATTAGTTTTGCCTAGACCATCACTCACTTCAAATAGCTCAACTCTACCAGGGTGTTTATCTATATATTGTTTAGTTATTTCTACTGTTTTATCTGAGGAAGTATCAGATATTACAAGAATTTTATAATTACTTGTGTCGTAATCTAAGGCGAGGTGATTTTCAATTTTTTTACTTATAACAGCTTCTTCGTTATGTGCTGGTACTACAATAACGATAGTTCTATCTGTATTTGAAAAATTAGCTTTAACATTATCTTTTTTAACTAAACCGCACATGTATATACTTAAAGGAAACAAAAAATATATATAAACCAAAAAAAATATTGAAATAAAAAATATTGTCATTACTAACCACCATCCATTGCTATGCCTTATCTAAGGACTTTAAAAATATTAGATTTTCACCAGCATTATAGTTACTGATAAACCCTTACATAATCTATTAAAAACTGCTGTGGGAATATGGCGTCATCAATTCCATGTTTTCCTCCCCAAGAACCACCAATTGCTAAATTAATAATTAAATACATTGGCTCATCAAAAGGCCAATAATCTGCACTGTCGCCTTCTTTTTCATAGCTAAAAACTAACTTATCGTCTATGTAGAACTTAATTATATTGGGATGCTTTTCAACAGCATATGTGTGGTAATCTGTTAATAAATTATCTAATTTAAATTCTTTATTTATACCTTTTTTATTTTGATGATTTCTCTTTGTTGTATGCAAAGCTACATGCACTTTATTTTTTTTGTAGCCAACATACTCCATGAGATCAATCTCTCCTTTAGCAGGCCACCCTTTCCCGCCTTTATCTGCACCGAGCAGCCAAATAGCGGGCCAAACACCTACACCTTTAGGCAATTTAGCACGCACTTCAATTCTAGCATGTGTCCATGAGTTTAAGTTGCGTGTCGTTAGGCTCGCAGAAGTATAAGGTTGCTTCTTTGCTTCAAATAACTCTTGCCATAAACCTGAATCATTTCCAGCATCTTTTCGAGCCTCTATTATAAGGTTTCCATTTTTTACTCTAGAATTTTCTAGATTAGATACATTATAAAATTGCTTTTCTCCGTTACGAACATATCCTTTTTCGTATCCCCATTTACTTTTATCTGGAAGGCCTTCGTAATTAAATTCATCACTCCAAATTAGTTTTTTAAACTCTTGTGCATATAATGAATGTGAAAATATAAAAAAGAATAAAGCGAAAAAAAATTTTCCCTTCATGCGTAGCTCCTTACTTTACCGCCAGATAAAATTCCATAAAAAAAACCAAAACCATGAGACAAATCACATAAGCTGTCTAAATGTGTACGTTTAGGACTAATCAAGAATGGTAAAAATGATAGTAAGCCCTTAACTATATATGCAGTACCTTTAAAGGCGCATGTACTCAATACCTTAAAAAAAGACTTATTGCAGCTTTCAATTTTAAAGCCTGTGGCTCCCATCCTAAAACAACGTCGTAATGCCCACTTAGTAGTTAAGCGTTCTTGTACTATGTGCTCTTGAACTATCGCACTTTGCACCCAGCTAATTTTACCACCGGATGCTGTAAGTCTTAAGAAAAGCTCTTTATCTTCACCACCGTGGATTAGTGACTCATTAAATTTAAGATTAAATTTTTGCATTGTGTTGACGTCAATTAAAATATTATTAGTTGCCGCCCATTTAACAACTACACCTTCATTTACCTTACGCTCATGATATAAACTTGCTAAATTGAAATATTTAGCTGTATTAGCTGGAAAGATAGCTTTTTGAGGTCCCGCGACAACGTCAAAACCATTCATTTTAGAGCAAAGTGATTGAAGCCAGTTTTGCTGCGCGAAAGCATCGTCATCAATAAAAGCTAGATAATCGTAGCTTTTATTTGTAGCAAACGTTAGAGCATTATTCCGTGCATACGGTATACCTTTTTTTGTTTCGAGAGCATGGATGATCTTTACTTCACTTTCATTTGAAAACTTACTTAAACTATCACCAACTAGCTGATTATGTTTTAGATTATTTTCAACAACCAATATACTCAATTCGATATTATTATTGATCTTTTGCTCAATAATACTCAATAAGCACTGCTCAAAGGTCGTACTTCTACTTCCTGTTGTTAACACGGCAACTAGTACTTTCAAAGAAATCTCCATATTAATTTAATAGTCTTTTTCTAATTGGGAGCCATAACAAACTGCACGCTCTTGGGTTCGCTATTACTATACAGAGTGACTTTAAGACTTTTTTATTTTTAATTGACTCAACAAGTGAAATATAGCTTTTAGTTTTAGATAAGTTTCTACTTCTGAGTTTAAAAGCTTTATATTCCAAAGGTTGAAAAGGGTACATGTCTGCAAACTTTTTATCTCCCCATTGAAACTTATCGATATGCTCCTGATTAAGCTTCCCTGAAATAGAGTCCCCTCTGATGTTATATACATAACCACAAACTTCTACCACCTTAGCTTTCGCTTTCGCTGCTAAACAAGATGCTAAGAAATAGTAGTCTTCACCAATGCGAACCTCAGGCCAATACCGCACCTTATTAGTTATTAAAAAAGACTTTAAAAAAATAGGTTTTACATAACCGGTAGTTTTTTTACCCATAAAATCTGAATTGCCAGCAATAAACTCAGCAAGTGATAAATTGCCCTTTTTAAGTTCATTATTAGTATAAAATGGCTTAAGCTCGTTAGGATCCCCTAAACACATGTAAAAATCATCGATTAAAATATCAGCGGTTCCATCATCTGAATTAATCATTGTATTTAATCTGTTAGGTAAAAAGTAATCATCCGAATCTAAAACAGCTATCCACTTCCCTTTTGCAGCTGAAAACCCAATATTTCGAGCAGCTCCTGGACCACCATTTTTACTAGAACGAATTAACCTGACACGTTCATCTTTATAGTTTTCAACTACGCTACAAGTGTTATCATTTGAAAAGTCATCTACCACTATTACCTCAAGGTTTATATCTTGCTGCAAAGCCGAGTCTATCGCCTTACTGATAAACTTCTCAGAATTCCATGCTGCGATAATAACTGAAACTTCTAATTCAACTTTCATATGATTCCTTGTTGATATAATCGACTAAACCCTCGATCATTTTAAAGTCCTTAGTACTGAGTTATCTCGTTTTTACCTAAAAGCTTTGCAAGTACTCCAAAATGTAGAGTTCCTCTTAGTAACCATTTATATTTTTTATCACTACCCAGTATTGATATAAGGCACATAAATAAGCAGAACGTAAACTTACAGATTGCTAAAGCACTATATTTTATTTTATTTTTAAAACTAAACTTATGTTTGAGTACCCGGGCACCACATGTTTGTCCAAATCTAAATTTTCGTTTTAATAGCCACATTAAATTTGCTCTCTCTAACGGCACAGCTTCTGTTACTAATGCATCCGACGCAAAAGTGATATTGCCGCCATTAGAATAAACCGATGAAAAATAACTACTATCCTCCCCCCCCGATTTACCCAAAGAAAGGTCAAAACGCAGTTCCGCACAGGCAGGGTGCTTTAAATGAATTAGTGCGTTTGCCGTTGATGTAGTTTGTATTACACCTTTTACATACACTGGATGTTGGGAATGAAAATCACATTCTTTCATCCAAGCTGGTGCATTTTCCTGATAAATAGCTTTAACTGGTCCGCAAACAACAGCAGCTTTTTCTAATTGTGCTTTTTTGTATAAATTTGAAAGCCAGTAAACTGAAGCTATTTCATCATCATCAATTGATGCCATCCAATCGCAATCCACATTATCTAAGCATGCATTCCTTGCAATTGAGATATTTTGAGAAGGTGCATGTACATACCTTAAATTCAAACCAAATTCTTCAGCCCAAGCTTCAATTGTATCTTTTGCTTTATTTGTTTTATCGTTGTCAGCAACTAATACCTTTAACGTTATATCCTCTGATAAAGACTGTTTTGCTAAAGACTCTAGTGTATCCCTGAGGCTACTTCGCTGGTATGTACATATTGCAACACAAATTTCCATGTAGTAACCCTATCTAATTAAACTTTCCATTTGTGGCAGATGACCATTTGTTTAATGCAACCTCAACTCCGCCATCAAACTTTTTACCTTTTGATACTAACCAGCCTGGGTAAACATCAGTAGATTTCACTAATTTCATTACTCTATCGGGATGGATCCCAATATTGAACGCATTAAACAAGCGCAAAGTTTTTGCCACTCCAAGAACAAAAGCTTTTGGTAACATGACCGTTTTCACATTTTCAAAATGATTAGACTGAAAAGTTATTATGATATCTTCTAGAGTGTAGCCCTGGTGGTATGCACCATTAAACGTAATCAGTGTTTGGTTTTGTTCTTCAGCAAAATTAATAGCCTCAAGTAGATCATCTACGTATATGCACGCTTTAATAGTGTTCTTTCTTCCTGGATAAATAAATATGCCTTTACTAAGTAATGTTGCCAACCTAGTAAAGTTACCACCTTCGCCAGGCCCAAATACAACTGCTGGTCTTACTATTACTAAACGTTTATTTTTTAAATCTTTATTAAGCCATTCTTTATGGATTTTCTCTGCAATCATCTTAGAATAGCCATAAGAGGACTCTGGTTGTAATACGGTTTCTTCAGTTTTTTGCTCTTCGCTGGGCCCATAGACTGAAATCGAACTAGTAAAAACTATATGCTCAATACCTGCTCTTTCTGCATATTTACATACTTCAATTGCACCACATACATTTGTTTCATAGTACTCATGGTGTTCATGCCCTGGAGTAGTATGAATAGCTGCAAAATTATAAATTTTTTCAACACCATCAAACTTCTCTAAAGAAGATAGATCCCTTACATCTGCTAAGATGTAATTTACACTTTCTCGTTTAACCTTAGGCTTTTTAATATCCACTGAAATAATTTTTTTACATCCTTGAGCTATAAGCTTGTCAATAAGGTGAGAACCTATAAAACCTGAGCCGCCAAAAATAACTACACCTTTAAGTACTTCATCACTCATAACTTTCATCTTCCTTTAAATAAACCCAGGATATACACATAAAAAAGTGGATAATCGTAAACTGTTCAAACCAAACAGCTTCTAAAAACGTTTGTAAAAACATGTAACTCAAAATCAATATTGCAAAGAAATGAGAACTACCTAAGTGAATGTGTTCTAAATCGAATATTCTACTTATAAATATTACAATTAAATATAAATATAGAAACAAACCTAATAAACCTAGCTCAACTGCCACATCTACGTACATGTTATGAAAATTAAACCCAGCTCCTGACGGGACGTGGTGCAAAGCCCAAATATCCTCAGCTATATTATTCCCAACGTAAAATAGACTTTGGAAGCCGACTCCTAAAATAGGGCTCTCTTTTATCAGAGATACACCTCTCTCCCATAAGTGGGTTCGACCAGTCAATGTAGGGTCTTTACCTACGCTATACATTAACTCATTAAAACTTCCGTTTATAAGTGAATAAACCAATAAGAACATGCAAAATATAAATACAAAAGTTATAAGCCAATTAAACTTTCCCCTAGTAAATTTATCTAGAGATAAGTTCTGATAAAAAATAATAACTAAACTTATAAATACACTACCTATGACAAAAATAATCGCGCCCAATGACTTTGCTTTAACTAGCACTAAAGTTGACGTAAGTAGTAATACAGCCCCTAATAATCGACTAAAAATATCAATTTTATTATTCATCGTTAGTGTAAGTGCTAATGCAATACACATAGATGTATTTGCAGCTAGATAATTTTTACTACCAAAAATACCAATTAAACTTATTTCGCCTGTCATCCCATTTAAAGCAGTTCTGGATGAAAACAAGCTCATCACCATTGCAATTAACATAATAAAAGCTGAGGCTCTTAAAAATAAATTAAGTGGTAAACGGCTAGCGATAACAACAGCATAAATAGTAGTCAGCAATAATTGTATATTTGCTCTTAATGCTGTAGCGGGAATATCAGACCAAACCACCGAAGCTAAACACAAACCCGGTATTAAAAATAATTCCCAGTTTATTCTGCACACTTTTAATGTATAGGTAATTCCAGATGCAGCATAAACTGTACCAGCTATTAAAAATGTTAAAGCAGCGAGAGCCCCAAACATCGTATTAAACAGTAATGAACCAACAGCTAATGATGCCCAAATTGAAGCGTATAAATAATCTTTTTTTATAAGCATTATAACCTTAGCTACAGCCATTCCATTTAAAAAATAACAATATTAAACAGTGAGTTAGATTAGTTTTCTTATTTGTTCTGTAAATTCTTTACCAAGGTGACTTGATTGCATAGCATATTCAACATTTGCAAGCATATAACCAAGTTTAGATCCGCAATCATGTGATTTGCCTTTTAAATGATATGCCTCTAGCGTTTCTAAATGACGAAGCTGCAGTAATGCATCAGTTAACTGAATCTCTCCACCAGCTCCGGGTGGGGTGTATTCTAATAAATCCCAAATTGCAGTTGAAACAACATAGCGCCCTGTAATCGCTAAATTGCTTGGTGCTTCATCATTATTTGGTTTTTCAACCATATTTTTAATAGCAGCACTTTCGCCTGCTTTAATTTTTTTACCCGCAAGGTCTACAACACCATATTGATGAACTTGCTCATGTGGTACAGCTTCGACCATTACTTGGTTGTGACCTGTTTTATCAAAGCGATCAATCATTTGACTTAAGTTGTCTTTTTTAGCGTCTGATTGGTATTTGTCGATAATTACATCTGGTAGCATAACTGCAAATGGATTTTCGCCAACTATAGGGCGAGCAGCTAATACAGCATGTCCAAGCCCTAAGGGAGCTGACTGCCTTACTGAAATCACAGTTACATCTTTCGGTACTATAGAACGCACTTCTTCTAAAAGACTACGTTTTACTCGTGCCTCAAGGGTAGCCTCTAGCTCGAAGCTAGTATCAAAATGGTTTTCAATCGAGTTTTTGGATGCATGTGTTACAAGTACAATTTCTTTTATTCCTGCAGCTACGGCTTCATTTACTACATATTGAATCAGCGGCTTGTCTACAAGAGGGAGCATTTCTTTAGGGATGGCTTTTGTCGCGGGCAGCATGCGTGTTCCAAGGCCTGCGACTGGCAATACTGCTTTTAATACTTTCACTTTAATTCCTTTTATTTTGCTTTATGAAAGCACAAAAAAGGAATTAAAAAATCTAAAATCCTTCTTTATGTACTTCACTTACCATGTGAATTTTTATTATACACACCACAACAATCTACTCAATAAAAAAAAGCATCCTTTTTGATGTTTTTATGTTAATTTTTTGTTGCACCACGTTGGGTTTTTTATGCACTGTATTAGTGCGATAAAGCTTGTACTTTAAAAGTTTATTTTACTGTACTAAAAACACTCATAATATCCGTAAAAATAACTTAAGAAGGATACACGGTAAAATTTTTTAATCTGTAACTTTAAAGAAACAGCTCTTACAGTTACAAGGGAAGCTCTTTAGAACAAACTACTGCTCTTCTAAATCAAACTCAGTTAAATGGCCGTCGCCGTGGATTAGTTGGTAGCGGACTAAATTTCCTTGCTCTAATGTAATTAAGCTAATGGCGGAGTCGCTTACTAAATACTTTTGCCCTTCGCCTTTAGTTTGGTGTTTATCTACTTCCATGTGCCAGCGTTTCGTAAAAAAGTTAAGCGGGCTTTTGGGGCTGTATAATATTGAATCGAGCTTATCAAGTACGTTAATTAGCTTACGCGGGAATTCGTTTTTGATACCGCTAGCGGTGAGTTGCCATATTCTGTTGGGATGGTCACCAAAACGCTTTTGCACTGAAAAGCAAAATGAATAATGCACATCGCCCGATAAAATAAGAGTTTCGTTTGGGGTATCGGTTCGTCTAAAGGTATCGAGTAGTTTTTTAGCTGAGCCCTCGTGAGCCATCCAGTTTTCTACATCAACCATAAGCGGTTGGCCGCACATATTAAACGCGGCTTGTATTGCCTCTATTGATTTAACACCAAAAACAGGGGCTGGTGATACGATAATCACTTTATCATGGCTTAGTAAGCTCTCTTCAAGCTCTGTGAGTCTTTCCCAGTCGAGCAACCCTGAAGGCTCATTAAAGTTACTCTCATTACGCCATCGGTGTGTGCGGGTATCTAGCACAACAACTTTAGGTATTGTTGTTAACTCGTAATGCCAATAATTAAAATTGTTTAAAGGTTTATCAAACGCTTGGAGTTGCCAAACATTATTAGCGGATTTACTTTGCTTAAAAGGCGTTAATAGCTCACCTGTTTTTATTAGTGCGTCATTCCCCATTCCTTGAAATAGCCAATAGCTAATTAAGCCATTATTAATAATTCGCTTACTGCACGGGTTTTGATTTATAGCTTGCTCCCACCCTGCGGTGAGGTTCCAATCGTCGGTTACATCATGATCGTCAAATATCATTAAAGTAGATACATTCGCAAATAAACGCTCTACTTCAATTAGACCTTTCGCATAGTCAATCAGCGCCGTTTTTTCGGCATTAAAAATGGTCTGATTTTTTGAACTTTCACCTAAGTAACTTGCTTCTTTAATATTTACACATTGCCAAGCTAATGCACTAAAATTTAGTAAATATAGAGCAATGTACTCTTCAAAGTGAATTAGGTGGTTGTAGGCTTTTACACTAGAGAAATGCGGCTCGTCTTTTTTAAGCCAATAGCCAACACCTAGTTTAGGACGCTTTTGCCAAGGTGTTTTTGGTAAATATAAATGGCGATTATAAAGCTGATCGTTAATATCATCTGGCAGATCAAGCGCTAAGGTTTGCTCTTTATAAATACCCAAAACGTCAATTAACTGGTGAATAACTAATAACATAGGGCCCGCTACGTCATCAGCATACACCTGATCACCGCTTAATAATAAAAGTTGAGCGCCTTGGTTATTATTACCTCGCTGTGTATTTTGCAAATGACTTGCAGACACCAAACTATCTTTTGCTGGGTGGTGCGCATTACGGCACGAGCCATGTAGTATATTTGTAAGTTTATTAGGTATTACAAACGCAGGCGCAGATTGGCTTGAATAACACCAAGGGGATAAATCAACTAAGCTGCCATCTATAATAAATTCATAGCTTAATAAGCTATCAAGCGGGAATATAGTACTTACCGGTTTTATAATTACAAAGTGTAAATATAAGTGCTGACCTAAGGCTACCGTTTGTTGATCGCTATAGCTTTCGAGTTCGAGGAGGTTTATTTGGCAGCTAGCGGGTTTAGAGGTGGCAAACTGAATACACACACCCGTTTGCTCTGCACGGCGCACCATTGGCCCCATTAGTAAAATAGGAAGTAGCGCCGTATCAGTAATCATGTAGTTAGCCTTTAGCTGCTAATTTAAATAAAGAATAGAAGTTATCGGTAGTTGCTTTAGCAAGCTCGTTAAAGTTAATGCCTTTAAGCTCGCTAATGTAATATGCTACATCTTCAACATAGGCTGGCTGATTTGTTTTGCCTCGGTACGGGACTGGCGCTAAATACGGCGAATCGGTTTCGATAAGTAATCTATCAAGTGGGATTTGTTTTACTACTTCTTTCAGTTCAACTGCATTTTTAAAAGTAACAATACCCGATATTGAAATATAAAAGCCCATATCAATTGCTTTTTTTGCCATATCCCAATCTTCTGTAAAGCAATGCAGTACGCCACCGCAATTTTCTGCTTTATGTTCTCGCATTAAATTAATTGTATCTTCTCGCGCATCGCGAGTATGGATTATTAAAGGCTTTTGTAATTCGTTTGCTACTTCTATGTGGCCAACAAAACTTGCTTGTTGAACTGCATGCGTATCTTTTGAGTAGTAATAATCAAGCCCCGTTTCGCCAATAGCCACTACTTTTTGGTGCGAAGCTAAATCGATTAATTGCTGTTTGTTAAGCGCGTCTTTTTGATCAAGCGGGTGTACACCACATGAAGCTGAAACATCATCGTAGTGTTTTATTTTATCAAGCATGCTTGGGAATTGGTCAAGCGTTACACTCACGCATAAGAAGTGTTCAACTTGCTTTGCACGTGCTTTATCAAGTACTTGGTCAAGGTTTAAATCTAGTTTATCAAAATCAAGACGATCTAAATGGCAATGAGAATCTACAATCACTATATGGCCTGTATTGTTTTATGGTTTTAAGTTACTAATTAAAGAGCACTAATAGCTCAATAAAGTTGAAATGGCATAAACTTATATATGCTTAAAACTACATGGTATACGTAGGATTACCGGAGTTTAACATAGTCCCTAATAGCTTTTCGATTTTAGCATTTAAGTTTGTTTTATCATCTAAGAAACTAATGCCTATGCCTGGTGGATTAGAGCTCTGTGCACCTTGCGGGGTGATCCACGCGACCTTACCCGTTACTACATCGTCCTCTAGGGCATCGGGTAAAGTGACGCGAAGCGCCAAAGAATGCCCTACTTCGTAACGCATGTTAGTACGTACAAATAGGCCGCCTTTTTTTAAATAAGGCATGTAACAACTATACAACTCATCTAAATCATCTATATCTACTAAAAGCTCTTGCATAATAAATCCTATTGATTGCGTAACGTGTATGCTAATCGCGATACAGCAAGCGGTAAATTAAGGCCCAGTACTTGAATATTATTTTGTAAAAATTCAGCTAATGCATGCTGTGCATTTTGGTAAGAGTCAAAGCTCATACCCTGTAAAAGCTGCTGCTTTAATTGCTCACTTAAAAACAAAGTAAATATACGTACTAGCTCTGGCTGCTTATTTATTATATCGACTAACGCATTGAAATTATGGCTTTGTTTAAAGTCAGTTGCAAACTTATAAAGTGTATCAATATTATTTAGCTGTTCTTGCTCTTGCCACTTTTTTATTTGAAGTGGTTGGTTATAAAAAAGAGTGAGCCAACTAAAATGTTGGATTTCTAACGTTTGTAGCCATTGCTCTGCAAGTGCGGTATTTGTTACTTTTACCTCACTTTTAGCGCAGCGGCTTAAAATAGTGGCTGGAAGCTGTGCAGGCTGACTTGTTGTTAAGATTAAAAAGCGGCTATTGGTTGGTTCTTCAAGCGTTTTTAATAATGCATTAGCCGCAGCAACGGTCATTTTTTCACAGTTTTCTATAATGGCGACTTTGTTACCATTTTGCGCAGCTGAATGATTCATAAAATCACTGATACCGCGTATATCATCTACGCCAATACTTTGCCCATCAATTTGCGTTAACCGCTTATCAGGGTGATTACCCGCAAGCGTTAGTGAGCAGCTTTTACAGTGCCCGCAAGGCTTGAGCAAACCATTATCAGACGTTATTTCCTCATTAATATTTTGACATAAAAGTGCATTGGCAAGCTCATCACTAAGTGCGAATTTACCCACGCCTACAGGCCCACAAAATAATTGCGCATGATGAAATCGATTTGCACGAAAGCTTTGTACTAAGCGAACTTGAGTATCATGTAGCCATGGCAATGCCATATTATTTTAAGCCTTCAAAAAACGTATGTAGTACGTTAGTTATATCGCGATGTACTTTATCAATACTTTGGTTTGCATCGACTGTTTTTATTGTATTATCGTCATTTGCAAGCTCAACATAACGCATACGCGTACGCTGAAAAAATTCAATGGCTTCTTGCTCTATTCTATCAAGCTCGCCACGGCCTTTTGCTCGCTCAAGGCCAATAACTGGGTCTATATCAAGATAAATAGTTAAATCGGGTTTTAACCCTTTTAATACCATAGACGAAAGTGAGGCCAATGTATTAGAGCTAATACCACGCCCTCCACCTTGATATGCCTGAGACGATAAATCGTGGCGATCTGCAAGTACCCATTGGCCTTTATCAAGCGCTGGATTAATTACGTTATGCATTAACTGAGAGCGCGCCGCGTACATAATAAGTAGCTCGGTTTCAAAAGCTATTTCTTCTTCGTGTTCAGCTTTTACAAGCGTTCGTAATGATTCAGCTAAAGGCGTACCACCTGGTTCGCGGACATTGATAAAGTCTATTTTTTGCTTGTTTAAAAAGTCTTGGCATAGCGAAATCGCTGTTGATTTACCTGCGCCTTCAAGGCCTTCTATTACTATAAATTTTGGTTTCATAAAAAAGTTAGTTCTTTTTATTTAAAATATAAGTGTTAACTGCCACATTGTGCTGCTTTAATGTGGTTGAAAATTGATGACTACCATCGCCTTTTGAAACAAAGTATACATAGTCACTTTGCGGCGGGTTAACGGCGGCTAAAATAGCAGCTTTAGATGGCATTGCTATCGGTGTTGGTGGCAAGCCATTAATACGATATGTGTTGTATGGTGTGTAATCGCGTAAATCTTTACTTTTAATATCACCATCAAAATCTGCGCCTATTCCGTATATGACGGTAGGATCGGTTTGCAACCGCATATTCGTATTTAATCTATTTACAAAAGCTGAGGCTATTAACGGGCGCTCGCTGGCAAGGCCGGTTTCTTTTTCTATTATTGAAGCCATTATCAACGCTTTATAAGCTGTATCATAAGGTAAATCGTCACTGCGCTCGTGCCATGCATCTTCCAGCACTTGCTGCATTTTAACCGCTGCACGTTTTAATACACTGCTTGCTGTGTCGTTATTATGATAGTGATAGGTATCTGGGAATAACCAGCCTTCTAAGTACATATCGCTGTTGAGAATTTGCATACTTAGCGCATCGTCTTTTAAATCGTTTTGTAAGTTATTTGCTTTTTTTATAGCCTCAAGTACTTCACGTAAGTTTTGTCCTTCAATAATGGTAAAACTAAAACTTACTTGATCCCCTTTATTAATTTTTTTTATATTGGTGATCACACTATCTGAAGTGAGCTCATAAAGCCCTGCTTTTAAATCGGTAAGGGTGGGATCTAACTTTGCAACTACTTGATAGCGCCAACAGCTTTCTAGCCAGCCTTTAGCTTGCCATTGTTTACATAACTGGTTAAAACCTGTGCCTTTTTTTACTTCAAAATGAGTGTTCGTCGAGACTAACAAAGGGCTTGTTATAGTGGCTTGTAACTGCTGATATCCTACAATCGTGGTAATAATCGCTAGTAGTAATACCGATAAAGTAACTTTTAACACTTAGCCTCCTTGGCTAATAATTCTTTTAATAGCAACTGACTTTTTGATACATCAAATATACACGACCCAATGCTTTTAACCGGTATGGCCGCCATTAGGCTATTACATACAAAAACAGCGTCTGCTTGTATTAAATCCTCAACGCTAACCACTTTAAATTCAATAGCTAACTTATCACATAACGATTGCAGATAAACCCCTTTGATCCCGCACTCCTCAAGCTTTGGAGTAAAAACACGGCCCCCTTTAATCGCAAATATATTAGCCGCAGAGGCTTCAATAACATTATTGTTGTAATCAAGTACTATAACGTCATCGCAGCTTTCATTCTGCATAGCTTTTTTTATTAAAACTTGCTCTAAACGATTAAGGGTTTTAAGGCCAGCAAGTAAAGGCTGAGCCGCTAATTTAATAGGGCTTATTGCTAGGCTTACACCATCTTGATGTAGGCTCAAATAATTTTGAGGATAGGCAGCAACATTGAGTAGAATCGTTAAATTACACTCAGTAGGTAAGCTGTAACCCCGTCCGCCTTCTCCGCGAGTAACAACAATCTTAAGCACATTTAGTTTGTATAATTGAATACAATTGCCTATGCGCTCTTCTAGCTCAGTAAAATTAAGATTTGGAAAGCCAAGCCTTTGCGCGCATTCAGTTAAACGTGCTTTATGATATGGCCAATACTGCACTTTTCCATCAACAACTTTAGCTGTAGTAAAAAAGCCATCACCATAATTTAAGCCTCTATCTTGGGTGCTTAAAGTGCTATTTTGATCTGTCGTTATTATTGTTTGCATTTAATTTGGCATATAAAAAAAGCCCAGTTAAACAACTGAGCTTTTATAATTTCGTTCGTTGTTAAAAAGATTATACCTTTTTAAATAGCAACGAGCCATTAGTACCACCAAAACCAAACGAGTTACATAAAGCAAAGTCCAACTTTGCGTCACGTGCAGTATGAGCAATGTAATCTAAATCACAGCCTTCATCTGGGTTATCAAGGTTAATGGTTGGCGACACTTTTTGATCAGTTAACGATAAAATAGAAATAATCGATTCAACCGAGCCTGCTGCCCCTAGCAAGTGACCCATCATTGATTTAGATGAGCCTACCATTACATCTTTTGCGGCATTGCCAAAAATAGATTTAACAGCTGCAGTTTCTGCTTTATCGCCAGCATTGGTAGATGTACCGTGCGCGTTAATATAGCCAACTTGCTCTGCATTTACTTGAGCATCGTTTAATGCATTTTGCATAGCAAGCGCAGCCCCTGCACCATCTTCTGGTGGTGAAGTCATATGGTATGCGTCGCCGCTCATACCAAAGCCAACCAGCTCAGCATAAATTTTAGCGCCACGCGCTTTAGCGTGTTCGTACTCTTCAACTACAACAACACCTGCGCCGTCTGAAAGCACAAAACCATCTCGGTCTTTGTCCCACGGGCGAGAAGCTGCTTGTGGGTCGTCATTACGTGTAGATAACGCACGAGCTGCATTAAAGCCGCCCATACCAATTGGTGTACACGCTTTTTCTGCACCACCGGCAACCATTGCATCGGCATCACCGTATGCAATCATGCGCGCTGCATGGCCTATGTTATGCAACCCCGTAGTACAAGCAGTAACAATAGAGATGTTAGGACCACGAAGCCCATGCATCATTGATAAATGACCCGAAATCATATTTATTATGGTAGAAGGCACATAAAATGGAGAAAGCTTTCGAGGGCCACTATTAAGTAGCTTAATGTGGTTCTCTTCAATGAGTGTAAGACCACCAATACCTGAGCCAACTGCTACACCAATACGTGTTGCGTTTTGTTCAGTGATTTCAAGGCCTGAATCTTTAAAGGCTTGAACACCCGCCGCAATACCGTACTGAATAAACAAGTCCATTTTTTTAGTATCTTTCGCTGACATGTATGCAGTTGCATCAAAGTCATTAATTAAACCAGCGAATTTAGTACCAAATTTTGATGTATCAAAGTGTGTTATTGTTTGAATACCACTTTTACCATCTAATAAGCCTTGCCAGGTTGATTGAACATCATTACCTAGCGGCGTCAACATTCCTAAGCCAGTTACGACGACTCGACGTTTAGCCACGGTTTGCCTCCAATAAGGGATATTTTCACCAATTGATTAAAATATTATTATTTTAGTAAGCTTATTAACTTACTAAGTTTAAATCGAATTGGTATTACAAAGGGAATTCATACCCAAGCGACCTCAAAGTGCGAGTCTCAAACTCTACTAAATACGTGCTTTAAAAAACACATGCATTAACGATAAATAAGGGTGAGTTTGAATCATGAACTTTGAGGTGGTTTGGATATAAAAATTAAAGGCAGCGAATGCTGCCTTTAACTTGCGATTAATTACTCAGCGTGAGCTGTAACGTAATCGATAGCAGTTTGTACTGTAGTGATCTTCTCAGCTTCTTCATCTGGGATCTCAGTGTCAAACTCTTCTTCAAGAGCCATAACTAGTTCAACAGTATCAAGAGAATCTGCACCTAGGTCATCTACAAAAGAAGATTCGTTTTTAACTTCTTCTTCTTTAACACCTAGTTGTTCAATGATAATTTTCTTTACGCGTTCTTGGATATCGCTCATTCTTCTTTCCTTTATTAAAAACGCCAATGCGTTATTTTCAGATTGCGGCGTAGTTTACGCCGCATAATTCTCTGATTCAATGATTTGACCATAAATAATTGTCTGGTCAAACCTCTGAGTGTCTATTTTGTCTTTTATCGCTTATTTTCACAGCGATTTCAAGTATGTTTAAAGCAAGATCACAAAAAATTCAATCTTTTTAAGGTAACTTACTTAACTTAATTTAGTGGCAATGTAGGTATAATGGTTATTAAACCATGTACATCGCGCCATTTACGTGCAAAGTTTCGCCTGATACGTACGCAGCTGCGTCAGATGCTAAATAACACACAGCAGCTGCAATCTCATCTGGCTGACCTAAACGACCCGCAGGTACATTAGCAAGCGTAGCTGCTTTTTGATCGTCAGTTAAATCATCTGTCATATCGGTTTGAATAAAGCCAGGCGCAACCACATTTACTGTAATTCCGCGTGATGCAACTTCACGTGCAAGTGACTTAGAAAAACCAATTACGCCAGCCTTTGCCGCAGCGTAATTAGCTTGCCCAGCATTACCCATAGTGCCCACAACTGAGCCTATGTTAATGATACGGCCATTTTTCTTCTTCATCATTGGACGTAAAACTGCTTTTGACAAACGAAAGATAGAGCTTAAGTTAGTATCGATAATATCGTCCCACTCGTTCTCTTTCATACGCATTAATAAATTATCGCGAGTAATACCCGCGTTATTTACTAGTACATCAACATCACCAAAATCGGCCTTAATCGCGGCAAGTGTAGCCTCAATCGAAGCAGGTTCAGTTACGTTTAGCGCATAGCCTTTACCGTTATCAGCTAAATATTCACTAATTTTAGCTGCGCCTGATTCACTCGTCGCAGTACCCGCTACTTTTGCACCTTGCGCTACGAGTGTATTAGCTATTGCTTTACCAATACCACGGCTAGCACCTGTAATAAGGACAACTTTGCCCTCTAAAGAAAATAAATTAGTCATTATATATACTCTTATTTAGCAGCATCGATTGATGCGGCATCATTTACTGAGCCACAAACCATTGCCTTATCAATTCGTTTTGCAAGACCAGTTAACACTTTACCTGGGCCAAATTCGTAGCTTTGCGTTATACCTTGTGCAACCAAAGCTTGTACTGTTTCAGTCCAGCGCACTGGGCTATATAATTGACGTACTAATGCATCTTTAATTGCATCCGCTGTACTTTCTGCTTTTACATCAACATTATTAATTACATCACACTTAGGTGTATTAAATGTTAAAGCAGCGAGATCATTAGCCAGTTTTTCTGCTGCTGGTTTCATTAGCTCACAATGCGACGGTACACTTACGCTCAGTGGTAATACACGTTTTGCACCCGCGTCTTTACATGCTTGCGATGCTCTATCTACAGCCGCTTTGTGCCCTGCAATAACAACTTGACCTGGTGAGTTATAATTTACCGGAGAAACAACTTCGCCCTGCGCTGATTGGTCACATGCAGCTTTAATTTCGTCATCGCCCAAACCTATAATAGCGGCCATAGAGCCTACGCCCGCAGGTACTGCTTCTTGCATGTACAAACCACGGTTTTCAACAAGCTTTACCGCTTCGCTCAAGCTTACAACGTCGCTACATACTAAAGCTGAATATTCACCCAAGCTGTGCCCTGCCATTACAATTTCTGCATGTGGATTTTCTGCTAACCAATGACGGTAAATAGCCACACTTGCAGTTAATAATGCAGGTTGAGTACGGTGAGTTTGGTTAAGGCTTTCTTCTGGGCCATTAAGCACAAGTGCAGCAAGGTCATAACCTAATGCGTTCGACGCCTCTGCAAATGTTGCTTTTACAATATCTGAGCTTTCTAACAGCTCGCTCAACATGCCAACGCTTTGAGAGCCTTGACCTGGAAATAGAAGTGCAATTTTTTGTGCCATACTTTGCTCTTTTTAATTAAACAAAAAATAATATGTAATTAATACGGCACCTGAAATTTAATTGGCCGCCGTATCATTAGAATGTGTTTTTTCGAAAATTGCGGCTATTTTATCTGGAAGTTGGCGTTCAACTTCTTTTACCGCTTCGTCGATTGCTGCTTGAAATGCTTTAGCTGATGCATTTCCATGGCTTTTAACCACAATACCGCGCAATCCTACCAGAGAAGCACCGTTATACTGGTCGGGGTTCACCCTATTATAGAGTTTTTTTATAACGGGCTTAAGAATAAAGGCCATGCATTTGTAAACTAAGTGCTTTTCAAGGGCTTTTGTAAACTTATTCATTATAAGTTTAGCAATACCTTCACAGGTTTTTAATGCGACGTTGCCAACAAACCCTTCACATACTATTACATCAGCCTTGCCTGAAAAAATATCACTGCCTTCACTATAGCCAGTGTAATTTATATAAGGGCTTTGCTGCATAAGTTGCGCGGCTTGTTTAATACCTTCATGGCCTTTTATGTCTTCTGCACCAATGTTTAGTAAACTTACTTTGGGATTTTCGCAGCCAATAGCTTGCCCAGCAACCACTGAGCCCATAATGCCAAACTGATATAATACTTCAGCATCGCAGTGTACATTTGCGCCTAAATCGAGTAAATAAACAGGGTTTTCACGTTCGGTAGGCACCGCAGATATTAATGCAGGACGCTTAACGCCTGGCAGCATTTTTAGTACGTAATGTGCCATAAAAAATAATGCACCGGTATTACCCGAGCTAACACACGCTTGAGCCTCACCTGATTTAACTAAATCAAGGGCAACACGCATAGAAGAGTCTTTTTTTGAACGCACGGCAATTGCTGGTTCGCAGGCATTAGTAACTATTTCACTACAATGGCGAATAATAAGTCTTGGATGAGATAAAGAATCGAGGGATTCGAGTTCATTTTGTATTACTTGCTCGTTACCACACAATATAAGCGTTAAATTGGCATGAGCATTTACTGCGCAAACGGCAGCGGGGATAGATGAACGGGGGCCATAATCGCCCCCCATCATATCTAACGCTATGGTTAGATTAGTCAGCATAAAAGCAATCTCTTAGTTAGAAATTACTTGAACGCCTTTGTAGTAACCATCTGCAGTCACATGGTGACGACGATGAGTCTCACCAGATGTTTGGTCTACAGTTAAAGTTGGACCACTGATCGCATCGTGTGAACGGCGCATGCCGCGTCTTGCACGAGACTTTTTGCTTTTTTGTACAGCCATAGTCTTCTCCTAAGAATCTTTCTTAAGTTGTTTCAAAA
>Ga0207907_100103_pt1 | contig 58744 bp, 53 predicted proteins | sample LinPmetageLP52_FD_184062 | JGI IMG/M metagenome (GOLD analysis project Ga0207907, IMG submission 184062) | Marine viral communities from the Subarctic Pacific Ocean - LP-52 (SPAdes) | ecosystem: Environmental > Aquatic > Marine > Oceanic | place: Pacific Ocean | collected 2011-08-26
TTATCGACGTTTTAGAAATGTTCGAAAAAGATCCACAAACTGAAGCAATCGTAATGATTGGTGAAATTGGTGGTACTGCAGAAGAAGAAGCTGCAGAGTACATCAAAGCTAACGTAACTAAACCTGTTGTATCTTACATTGCTGGTGTTACTGCACCAGAAGGTAAGCGCATGGGTCACGCTGGCGCAATCATCGCAGGTGGTAAAGGTACTGCTGATGAGAAATTTGCTGCACTAGAAGCTGCTGGCGTACAAACTGTACGTTCACTTGCTGATATCGGTAAAGCACTTAAAGAAAAAACAGGCTGGTAATTCAGTTAGTTTAATCTTTAAAAAGGCTCGCATTTGCGAGCCTTTTTGTTATTGACTAAAAATTAGTAAGGGTAACTAATATGTTGAAAAAACCGCACAGATAAATCTTGTCGCTCTTTATTTATAGATAGCTCAGAGGACATTGTATGTATTGTTTTTTCTACTTGATTCATAAAACGCCCATAGCCTATCTCATGTTTATCTTTATCTGTTGCAACAATAACAAAATGTAGTGTTTCGACTAACTTATCGCTTTGGTAAAAGCTTTTCAAATCCAATTGATTGTCTTGTGTATTAAAGCTTAGTTTTTGTATTTCACAATTGCTCTCATTTTTATCTATTTTGCTATTACGAACTATGGGCAGTGCACCATTGGCCACCATAGCGCCGTGACTCAATTTATTTGTAATACACGCTTTCTTAAATGAATCTTCAAAATAATCATAAAATTTAGCATAGTCATTATTATTTATTAACGCTTGAAACTGGGTTTTAATAGCGCGTGAAACGGGAATAGAAAATGTTACGTAGGTCATTTCAGCGTGAGTATCTGGAATATTACAATGCCTAGACTGGTAGCGAGGGTAAAGACTTCTTAATTTGTATCCGTAACTTTCTTTATTACCTTTTTCTTTAGCAAATAAGTCGTATGTTAAATGTTGGTGATCGCGTAATTTAAATTGAGGTTGGTTTAAAAATAAATGTCCTTGCAAATGATTTAGAACTTTAAGCACCTTATTATGAAAATGAGCTGAGTTTGCTCTTAAATCATCGCCGGTTGCTAAAAATAATAATCGTATTTTTTTACTTTTCACGCCTTTAGCGTAATAGACCTTATGCGCTTCGTGATAGCGTGGGTTATAAAAAAACAGCATTTGCTTTTGTGTTTCTAATTGATAAGACTCATCATGAAAGCGCGCAACAGGAAGTTTATCGTTAGCTAATAAATGCACATTGTGTAATTCATATTCATCACAACAAGCAAAAAGCTGGCGTGCTATGCGCTCATAACAGCAATCAATATTGCTAAAGCTTTTATAGAAATCTTCATTGGGTGTTAGCTCTGCTAATAAATAATGATTTGCACGAGCATTTGTAGGGATATAAACACGGTGTTGTGTAGAGTTTGCCATCTTAGAGTCCTTTTTATTCGGGGTTACGCGTACTATAAAATCATTTGATGACTTAAATATTGCGCTAAAACAAATTTTATCTATAAACAAGACTTAATAAGAATTAAAGTTGAGCAATTTCTAGAATAAACCCGCATCTAGTGCTGTATGTTAGTGTTTGTTTTTGTAATAATGCATTAGTTTTGTTATCACGAATATTCAGAGGATTGCACTCCTATGGCGGAAATTGAGAATCGCCCAAGTAACTTTATTAGAACCCGAATTGATGAAGATTTAGCAAGTGGAAAGCATGCGACAACGCATACTCGTTTTCCACCTGAACCAAATGGCTTTTTACACATTGGCCATGCAAAATCAATTTGTTTAAATTTTGGTATCGCAAAAGATTACGACGGTTTATGTAATCTACGTTTTGACGATACAAACCCAGAAAAAGAAGATATTAACTATGTTAACTCTATAAAAGAAGATGTTAAATGGTTAGGTTTTAACTGGAGTGGCGACATAAAGTACTCATCGAATTACTTTGATACTTTATATGGTTATGCTGTAGAACTTATTGAAAAAGGTTTAGCGTACGTTTGTTTTTTAACAGCAGATCAAGCACGTGAATACCGTGGTACGTTAAAAGAGCCTGGTAAAAATAGCCCGTACCGAGATACTTCAATTGAAGAAAACCTAGCACTATTTGAAAAAATGCGCGCTGGTGAATTCAAAGAAGGTGAATGTGTTCTGCGAGCTAAAATTGATATGGCCAGCTCATTTATGGTGCTGCGCGATCCAATTATTTACCGTGTACGCTTTGCGCATCATCACCAAACGGGCGATAAGTGGTGCATTTACCCTATGTACGATTTTACACATTGTATATCTGATGCGCTTGAAGGTATTACACATTCACTTTGTACACTAGAATTTCAAGATAACCGTCGTTTATACGATTGGGTGCTTGATAATATCAGCCTTGAATGTCATCCACAGCAAATTGAGTTTTCTCGTTTAAATCTAGAATATACAATTATGTCTAAGCGTAAGCTAAATGACTTAGTTGTTAATAAGTTTGTTGAAGGCTGGGACGATCCTCGCATGCCTACCATAGCGGGTTTACGTCGCCGTGGTTATACGCCTGGTTCTATTCGTGAGTTTTGTTTACGTATTGGTGTAACAAAACAAGAAAACATGGTTGAAATGGGTATGCTTGAAGCCTGTATTCGTGAAGACCTAAACGAAAATGCACCGCGTGCAATGGCAGTATTAGATCCCGTTAAAGTGGTTATCGAAAACTACGATGAAAATACAATTGAAACTTTATCAGTGGCTAATCACCCTAATAAAGAAGAAATGGGTCGACGTGATGTACCATTCACGCGTGAAATTTACATCGAACGAGAAGACTTTAAAGAGCAAGCAAATAACAAGTTTAAACGCTTAGTGCTTGATAAAGAGGTACGTTTACGTGGCGCTTATGTTATTAAAGCAGAGCGTGTAGAAAAAGATGAAAACGGTGAAATAACCACTATTTACTGTACCTACGATAACGAAACACTAGGCAAAAACCCTAGTGATGGTCGTAAAGTGAAAGGTGTTATTCATTGGGTTTCTGCACCAGAGTCTATTACCGCTGAAGTACGCTTGTATGACCGTTTATTTAATGTACCAAATCCAGCTGCCGCTGATGAGTTTGAAACTACATTAAACCCTGAATCATTAGTTGTTTTACACAATGCTAAACTTGAGCCTTCACTTGCTAATTCACAAGCAGAGCAGGGCTTTCAATTTGAGCGAACAGGGTATTTTTCTCGCGATTCAAAATCAGATAATGTTATATTTAATCAAACTGTGGGTCTTCGTGACTCATGGTCTAAAACTCAGTAATAACTAGTGTTATTATGCCCAATAACATATTGGGCATAATACTAATTTGCAATAAATTAAAAAACTTGAGGGGTCAAACCTGACGCTAACTGTGTTTAAAGTTCTGTTATAAAACAAGTGAATAACGAATTTTTTGCTTTGTTATTGATATGGCTTCCTACTCTCAGAATAGTTAACTTAGTTAATCGTTTATTGAGCCACAATATTTAGACACAAAAAAACCTGCAATTAGCAGGTTTTTTTACTTTAAAAAGCGGTATTAACTGTTGGCATCGCTAAATGCTTTACATGCTGCTTTATCGTTACACTCGCCGTATAAATATAAAGAATGATTAGTAAGTGTAATACCATTTTCTTCAGCAATCTCAAGCTGACGACGTTCAATCATGTCATCTTCAAACTCAACAACCTTGCCACACTTTAAACATACTAAGTGGTCGTGGTGAGTACTGCCTGAAAGTTCAAATACTGATTTACCACCTTCAAAGTGATGACGGCTTACAATGCCAGCGTCATCAAATTGGTTAAGTACACGGTAAACTGTCGCTAGGCCAATTTCTTCACCAAGGTCTAATAGAATTTTGTAAACATCTTCAGCGCTGATGTGTTGGTTATCTGGAGATTGTAAAATCTCTAAAATTTTAATACGCGGTAAAGTTACTTTTAAACCGGCTTTTTTAAGTTCCAAGTTGTGATCAGTCATTAAATCTGTCTCAATTTTATTTGGTTATACTAGACATCTTGCAAAGATGTACACGACACATTAGCAACAGTAAGAATAACGTGCCTAGGAGTTAAGTGCAAAGAACAATTGATCATAATTGTAATTTAGACTTAAAACGCTAACTGTTTGATAATTATTTAAACAGCTAGCGTAAAGAGGGGAGAAACTAGTCAGCTAATTCGCTTAAACACATTTCTTCAAAGACTTGCGCAGACCAGGCTTTAACACGTTCTTCAGTTAGTTCAGGTTGGCGATCTTCATCAATGCCCAAACCTACAAAGTGATTGTCATCCGCCATTCCTTTAGATGCTTCAAAGTCATAGCCTTTAGTTGGCCAATGACCTACAACAATTGCGCCACGTTCAGTAACGATATCGTTGATCATGCCCATTGCATCTAAAAAGTACTCTGCGTAATCTTCTTGATCACCACAACCAAAAATAGCAACTAGCTTGCCTTCAAAATCAACTTCTTCTAGCTCTGGGAAAAAATCATCCCAATCACATTGTGCTTCGCCGTAGTACCAAGTAGGAATACCGAATAAGATCAAATCGAATTCAGCAATCTCTTCTTTAGAGCTTTTTGCAATATCGTGAACAGCAACAAGTTTTTTACCCAATTCTTTTTGGATCATTTTTGCTACGTGTTCTGTGTTACCTGTATCACTTCCGAAAAAAATGCCTACACTTGCCATGGATTTACAACCTTTTATGTATCAATAGCCAATCTTTCTTGTAAAATCGTTTCGATCAACGCACTGCGGCTAATATTTTGTGCATCTGCCATATCACTAAGTGCCTGATATAACTGTGATGAAACTTTAAATTCAACACGCTTTAAACCACGTGCTTTATCTCTTTTTATTTGATTACGTTTATTAACCTTTAACTGCATATCCCTAGAAAGGGGATTAGTTTTAGGTCTGCCTGGGCGTTTTTCGTATTCAAATAAATCGAGTGTTGTTCTATCTGTTTCTGACTTCGCCATGCTTAACCTACACCTGCGCCTTGCCAAAATACTTGAATAAGGCCTTTTGCAATAAAGCCAGAACACCCTAAAAAGAGCACAGCCCAAACAATATATTGTCCAAACTTAGGCACATTACCACTTTTTAGTACGTCTTTAATTGCCATGCCGATGAATATGAAAATACCGGCTAAGCCAAAATACAACCCTAGGGTATCAAATTCGTTAATTAACTGACTGACCATCAACGTATAACCTTTAAATTAAACGGCGCGTACTATAGCATATAAATCTACAATTATTTAGTACGCTGCATCAAAAACACGCGATAAAAATCACTTTAAACCGTAGTTAAAAAATCGCTTATTGCTTTATTAACAGCAAGTGGCTTTTGTGCATGAAGCCAATGACCTGCACCATGAATGATTTTTGCTTTGGTATTTTTAAATAGTGTCATTATTGCACTACGATGCTCGGGTAAAATATAGTCAGAATCATTACCTTTAATAAAAAGAGTATTACACAAACAAGAATTATTTTCATTAACATTGGCGGTAATTGTCGAATATTTTTCGTCAAGCACCTTTAAGTTAAATCGCCAAGTAAACTGGCCACTTTCATTTTTAGCTAAGCTTTTAAGTAAAAATTGGCGAACGCCTTGTTCATCAATATAAGGTGCCATTATTGAATCTGCTTGCTTTCTATCACTTATGTTCTCATTAGCCACGGCGTTGAGCGCCTTTAAAATTTGTGTGTGACGAGCCGGGTAGCTTACGGGCGCAATATCTAGTACTACAAGCTTATTAACACGTTCAGGTTGTGTTAGTGCTAATTGCATTGCAACTTTACCGCCCATTGAGTGGCCGATTACATGTGCTTTATTAATATTTAGACTATCCATTAGCTCTAAAATATCTTGCGACATAGCAGGGTAGTTCATTTCGTTACTATGGGGTGAAAGGCCATGGTTGCGTAAATCCACATTTATTACATTAAAATGTTCACTGAGCGGTTTTGCGATCACATTTAAGTTTTCAAGTGATCCAAAAAGGCCATGAATTAAAATAACATCTGGGCCTTGCCCTTGTTGTTTGTAATTTAGCTGCATACCAATCTCCTAAAATTTTGCATAGTTTGACGAGCATTGCTTTAAAAAGCAAAAAAATGCATCCACTATTTATTACATCGGGCTATTGGGTATTAAATCAACGACATTGAGTAAAGTTTATTCTGTAATTGCTGTTTACAGGTTATGTTTATGGGAGTGCTTGTTGTAACTCGCATTTCTGATTGGTTTGGGTATAATCACACGGGAGAAAAAAATGTGACCCGTAATGGCAGGAAGAACATGAAACAAATCGACATAGACGACGAGTTATATCAATATATTGCCAGCAATACGCAAAGTATTGGTGAGAGTGCATCCACTATTTTACGTCGTTTATTAAACCTCAGCGGCGAAAAAATTCAAACCGCTAACGTAGAACTTAATCAAAATAATCAAACTGCGATAACAACCAATACTTTACCAAGTTCTGAGCAAGTTGCTGAGCCAACAAAGGTAAAAGCGCCTGATGCTGTCACACCCGTGAAGCAAAAAAGCGCTAATGTTTTTAATATATTAAATAAAGAAGAGTTAGCAATGCAAAAAGGCGTTGTTGGTCGGTTTTTGTTTATTTTAAGTGCGTTTTATAGAACCCATAAAACGGATTTTAGTGCTGTTTTAGAGATAAAAGGCCGCGATAGAGTTTACTTTGCAACAAGCAAAGAGGACTTAGTTAATAGTGGTAGTAGCATGAACCCTAAAAATATTACTGATAGTGAATATTGGGTAATGACTAACTCTAATACAACGCGCAAAAAGATGATGCTTCACGAAGTTGCGCTTTGCCTAGGATACAGTGCAGAGCAAGCTGAAAAAATTCGCGATTACTTGTAAGGAAATATAATGGCTATTCACTCAGGCGCAGGCAAAGCTGCTCCACAATCAATATTGGTTAATGTTCCTAAGTTAGTTTCTGCTTATTATTTAAATGAGCCCGACCTTGAGCAAAACCCAGAGCATTGTGTTGCTTTTGGTACATCAGGACACCGTGGTTGTTCTTACGATGTAAAATTTAACGAGTCTCATATTTTAGCAATTACACAAGCTATATGTGACTACCGAAAGCAAAATGACATTTTTGGTCCACTATTTTTGGGCAAAGATACTCATGCCTTGAGTGAAGCTGCGTTTAACTCAGCAATCGAAGTACTTGTTGCAAATGAAGTGCAAGTAATCACCCAAGAAAATGGCGACTTTACACCTACTCCAGTTATTAGCCATGCCATTGTTTGTCATAATAAAATTAACCCTAATGAACTGGCAGACGGTATTGTTGTAACGCCTTCGCATAACCCTCCAGAAGATGGTGGTTTTAAATATAACCCGCCTAATGGCGGTCCAGCAGATACGGATGTGACGAAGTGGATTGAAGATAGAGCCAATCAACTTTTGTTAGAAGATTTAGTAGAAGTTGAATTGTTCCCGTTTGCTAAAGCATCTCGTTCTGGTTTTATTAAATATGAAGACTTAATGACGCCATACATTAACGATTTAGAAAATATCGTTAATTTAAAAGCGATTAGTGAGGCCGGTATCAAAGTAGGTATAGACCCACTAGGTGGTTCAGGTATTAACTTTTGGCCAATAATAGCGCAAAAATATAATTTAGATTTAACCGTAGTAAACGACAGTGTTGATCCACGTTTTGCATTTATGCCTCTTGATAAAGATGGCAAAATACGTATGGATTGCTCGTCTCCTTACTCTATGGCTAATTTAATTAAGCTTAAAGATGACTTTGATATTTCAATAGGTAACGATCCTGACTATGACCGTCATGGCATTGTTACTCCTGATGGTTTAATGAACCCAAATCACTTTTTAGCTGTGGCGATTGATTACTTATTAAAACACCGAGATTGGGATTCAAGCGTAGAAATTGGTAAAACACTGGTTTCAAGCTCAATGATAGACAAAGTTGCAGCAAGAAATGAGCGCAAAGTAAAAGAAGTACCTGTAGGCTTTAAATGGTTTGTTGAGGGCTTAAATAAAGGAAAACTTGCTTTTGGCGGCGAAGAAAGTGCCGGTGCTGCATTTTTACGTTTTGATGGCACCGTGTGGTGTACAGATAAAGACGGCTTTATTATGGGGCTACTTGCAGCAGAAATTATAGCTGTTACAGGTAAAACACCTTCAGTACTTTATAAAGAGCTTGAGCAAGAGTTTGGCTCACCACTTTACAAACGCCTAGATGCACCAGCAAGCAGCGCTCAAAAATCACGTTTAAAAGCACTAAGTGCTGATGATGTAAAAGCGGATACCTTAGCTGGAGAGCCTATTTTACAAAAGCTAACTCATGCTCCAGGTAACAACGCTGCAATAGGTGGATTAAAAGTAGTGACTGAAAATGGTTGGTTTGCTGCACGTCCATCAGGTACTGAAGATATTTATAAAATCTATCTTGAGTCTTTCAAAGGTGAAGACCATTTAGCTCTTCTAGAAAAAGAAGCTAAAAAGTTAGTTGACTCTGTGATCAGCTAACACTGCTTAAACTATTTAAAAACGGCTGATTTATTCAGCCGTTTTTGTTTGTACCTCTCACATTATTAAAAGGGCTTATCATGTTAGCCAAACCAAGTTATTTAAATGAATTAAAAAATACAGGCGATTTTTTAACGCTCAGTCGTAATAATGAATGGCATTTAGAGGCAAGTGAATTTGCTTTAGAAAATGGCACACGTGTAACTGTTCATGATACGGGCGTTATTGAGTTTCAACCACGTGTTACAACAACAAAAGATGTTGTGCTTTCAAGCGCAGTGCACGGTAACGAGACTGCGCCAATAGAAATTTGTGACTCGCTCATAAAGCAAATTATAAGTGGCGAACTTAAGCTAGCTCAACGAGTGCTATTTATTTACGGTAACCCTAAATCTATAAATATTGGTTTACGTTTTGTTGAAGAAAACCTTAATAGGTTATTTAACGGTCATCATACTGTAGAAGGGATAGCTATGAATGATGAACGTGTTCGTGCTGCAAAGCTTGAACAATACGTGAGTGATTTTTTTGAGCGCGGTGAGCACGGCAGTGCACGTAGTCATTATGATTTACATACTGCAATTCGAGGCTCAAAAAATGAGAAGTTTGCCGTCTACCCATACTTACATGGTAAACCATGGAAAAAATCACAATTACAGTTTTTATTAAGCTGTGGTGTAAATACCGTATTGATGATGAAATCTGAAGCTACAACGTTTAGTTATTATTCGTCGTATGTACACGGTGCTGACTCGTTTACTGTTGAACTGGGTCAAGTTAAACCTTTTGGTCAAAACGACATGACTCGATTTGAAAAAACCAAGAAAACATTGGCTGCATTAATTAGTCAAAATGAAGTTGAATATCCACAATTTAATGCAAGTGACTTTGAGCTTTTTGCAGTGCATCGTACAATTAACAGAACAGAAGATGAGTTTAGTTTTCCATTTTCAGATGATGCTGAGAACTTTACTGGGTTTGCAAAGGGGGAGCTGCTTGCTACAGACGGTGATACGTCTTACTATGCCGACGTTGAGGGTGAAGCTATCATTTTCCCAAATGCACACGTTGCTTTAGGGCAGCGAGCATTACTTACTGTTATTCCTATGCAAATTGATAGTAATTTCGTCTAATAGAACTCGTCAGACCATACCTGCATTTAAGTTAACTATATGATTGGTATAAATTTAATTGGCCGTATAGTTAACTTGCCAGTTTTTTAATCAGTATTTATTTTTCTTTCGTCACAGATTTGTTGAATAACACTTTACGTTAACGTAAAGTGTTGGCAGCTTTAATTAAAGACAGTGCAGATGCTGCAAAGTTTATTCGCAGCTATCACCCATAATAATAATCCACAGGGGCATTGTTTTTCCGACAACAAAAGAAGGTAGGTTATGAGAAATCCCAATAACGTATCGCTGAATATTAACCATGACCTAGAGTTTATCGATGGTAATGCGCTTAATATTCCAACCCTTAGTATTTTAACTGAGGACGGCGACATTCATCCTAGTGCAACCGCACCTGATATTTCAAAACATACCGCACTTAAATTATACGAAACCATGCGTTTTATTCGCCTGCTTGATGAGCGTATGCAAGGCGCACAGCGCCAAGGCCGTGTTAGCTTTTATATGCAATGCTTAGGTGAAGAGGCCGCTGTAACCGCATCTGCCGCAGCACTAGATCAAGACGATATGATAATGGCGCAATACCGTGAGCAAGCCGCACTTCATTATCGTGGCTTTACACTTGATCAGTTTATGAACCAAATGTTTTCAAACGAATTGGATTTAGGTAAAGGCCGCCAAATGCCGATTCATTATGGTTCTAAAGAATTGAATTACATGACTATCTCATCGCCATTAGGTACTCAAATTCCTCAAGCTACAGGTTATGCCTACGGACAAAAAGTAAAGCATATAGATGCAAAAACAGGTGAGCTTGCAAGTACTATCGATAACGTGACGATTTGTTATTTTGGTGAGGGTGCGGCATCGGAAGGCGATTTTCATGCCGGTTTAAATATGGCTGCTGTACACAAAGCACCCGTTATATTTTTTGCCCGTAATAACGGCTATGCAATATCTACTCCGGCAGATGAGCAATTTAAAGGTGATGGTATTGCCTCTCGTGGTGTTGGCTACGGCATTAAAACGATTAGGGTGGATGGGGCTGATGCATTGGCTGTTTACGCTGCAACAAAAAAAGCGCGCGAAATTGCAACTACCCAAGGTGAACCTGTTTTAATTGAATCTATAGCGTATCGATTAGGTGCGCACTCTACTTCTGACGATCCTAGTGGGTATCGCTCAAAAGATGAAGAGGCAAATAATCAAACGTGTCCAATTGATAAATTTAGAAAATGGCTTGTTAAGCAAGACTGGTTAAACGAAGAGCAAGACGTAAAAGCAAAAGAGTCTATTCGTGAAGAAATTTTAGCAGCCCTTAAGCGTGCAGAAATAGTACAAAAACCTGCATTAGAAGAGCTAATTTCTGATGTATACGATACGCCAATTCCTTCTCTTGTTCGTCAATATAACGAATTAAAAGAGCATATTAAAAAGCACCCAGATGCGTATCCGATCACAGCAGGGAGAATCAAGTAATGGCTAAAATGAACATGCTACACGCAATAAACTCTGCGCTTGACATTACAATGAATGAACATCCTCAAGCCTGTATTTTTGGTGAAGATGTTGGTTACTTTGGTGGCGTATTTAGAGCAACATCGGGCTTACAAGAAAAATACGGTAAGCATCGTGTTTTTAATACACCTTTAACTGAGCAAGGTATTTTAGGTTTTGCTAATGGTTTAGCGGCATTTGGTGCACCTGCTTTAGCTGAAATACAATTTGCGGATTATATTTTTCCGGCATTTGACCAAATAGTTAATGAATCAGCAAAATTTAGATACCGTAGTGGTAACGAGTTCAACGTAGGGAATTTAACCATACGTACACCTTATGGTGGTGGTATTGCCGGTGGTTTATATCATTCGCAATCACCTGAGGCATATTTTGCACATACGCCGGGCTTAAAAATAGTGGTACCACGCAACCCTTATCAAGCAAAAGGTTTGTTACGTGCGTGTATTAAAGACGATAACCCTGTTTTATTCTTTGAACCAAAGCGTTTGTACCGTGCATCAATTGGTGAAGTACCTGAAGAAGATTACACTATTGAGCTCGGAAAAGCCGAAGTAGTACAAGAAGGGTCTGATATAACCGTACTTGCTTGGGGTGCGCAAATGGAGATTGTAGAAGAGGCTGCTAAACAAGCCAGTGAGCAAGGTATAAGCTGTGAAGTAATAGATCTTCGAAGTATATTACCATGGGATGTAGACACCATTGCTAAGTCGGTAACCAAAACGGGTCGGTTAGTTGTTAGCCATGAAGCGCCTATTACAAATGGCTTTGGCGCTGAAATAGCGGCAACTATTCAACATGAGTGCTTCCTACATTTAGAATCTCCTATTATGCGAGTGTGTGGCTTAGATACACCATACCCGCTAGCGCTTGAAAAAGAATATGTACCGGATGCGTTAAAAGTACTGGCTGCAATTAAACAATCAATGGATTTTTAGGGGTTACCATGGCTAAAGATTTTATATTACCCGATATTGGTGAAGGCATTGTTGAATGCGAAGTTGTTGAATGGTTAATCAAAGAGGGCGATAGCGTATCTGAAGATCAGCCTATTTGTGATGTAATGACAGATAAAGCATTAGTGCAAATTCCGGCTGTACATGATGGTGTAATTACTAAGCTTTATTATCAAAAAGGTGAAATTGCTAAGGTACATGCCCCATTATTTGCTATGGATGTAGCTGGTGACAGTGTAAATAATGAAGCTGTTCAAGAAGACGTTACAACTGAACTACAAACAAACACTAGCTCAACTGATTTGCTAGAAGACTTTATACTACCCGATATCGGCGAGGGTATTGTTGAGTGTGAAATTGTTGATTGGTTAGTTGCACAAGGCGACGAAATAGAAGAAGACCAAGCGGTTTGCGACGTAATGACGGATAAAGCATTAGTACAAATTCCGGCTAAATATACGGGTACTGTGCAAAAGCTTTATTATCAAAAAGGTGAAATTGCTAAAGTACACAGCCCGTTATTTCAAATGACAATTACAGGCAGTGCAGCTAAGCCAAATGTTGATATAAACCAAGCGGTCGTAAAGGCGCAAACTAATGCGGTTGTTGAAAAAACAGCACCAGTTAAAACGCAGCAAGCTGGTAAAGTTATCAACCAAAAAGCAGTGGCATCGCCTGCGGTTCGTCGCAAAGCACGGGAGCTTGATGTTGATTTAACCTGCGTACCAGGTAGTGGCAAAAATGGCCGTATTTATAAGCAAGACATAGAAGAGTTTGTAAAAGGTGAAGTGCCAAATACTATTGATACTTCACCTCTTAATAGCAATGCCTCTCAAAGTACAGTACAAAACCAAACGCAAAATCAAAGTGGTGGCGTACGAGTAGAGCCTATTAAAGGCATTAAAGCGGCTATGGCTAAGCAAATGATGGCTTCTGTGTCTACTATTCCGCACTTTACCTTTAGTGATGAAATTGACTTAACACAGTTAATTGCGCTCAGAAGTGCTTTAAAAGAGCAGTATAAAGCGCAAGGTGTAAAGCTCACCATGATGCCATTTTTTGTAAAAGCACTGTCACTGGCTATGAAAGAATACCCAGTGCTTAACTCAAAAGTAAATGACGATTGTTCAGAGCTAACCTACTTTGATGATCATAATATTGGTATTGCAGTTGACTCTAAAATTGGTTTGTTAGTGCCTAATATTAAGTCGTGTCAGAGTAAGAGCATTGTAGATGTAGCAAACGATTTAACTCGTTTAACTCATTCAGCACGCGAAGGGCGCGTAGCACCTGATGACTTAAAAGGTGGCACAATTAGCATTTCGAATATTGGTGCAATTGGTGGCACTATTGCGACGCCTATTATTAATAAACCAGAAGTAGCAATTGTTGCATTAGGTAAATTGCAACATTTACCGCGTTTTGATGAAAGCGGGCAAGTTGTGAGTAAAGCAATTATGCAAGTTAGTTGGTCTGGCGATCATCGCGTTATTGATGGCGGAACAATTGCACGCTTTAATAACTTGTGGAAATCGTATTTAGAAAATCCATCGGCAATGATGATGGCTATGAGTTAATAATATAATTGTTTAAACCTAATAAAAAACCAGCAATTTGCTGGTTTTTTGTTTTAAAAGAGTCTGTTTTTATTTAAGATACAAGTGTTACTCAAAAGTAATAAAATTAAACCCATTAGGGAATATAAAAACTAATACTAAGGAATTTTTATGGAATACTTTATGGAAGCAATGCGTCGTTATACAGATTTCAGTGGTCGTACACGTCGTAAAAACTTTTGGATGTTCATACTTTTTTATGCAATATTTTACGTTATATGCGCAGTTATCGACGGTGTTATAGGTACAGCTCCTATAGTTACTACTTTATTTAGTTTAGCTATGTTAATACCATCGATAAGTATTGCAGCTAGACGTTTACATGACACAGGACGTTCAGGTTGGTGGCAGTTAATAGCATTGATCCCTTTAATTGGTGGAATTGTATTATTGGTTTTCTATGTATTGGATTCACATCAGGGTGAGAATGATTATGGCCCAAATCCAAAAGAGTTTGCTGCTGAACCTGCTTCGGTATAAATAATACGTTAGTGTATAAAAGCTCAGCAATTGCTGAGCTTTTTTGTACTTATGATTTTTAAACTATTAGCTTAAAAAGTAAAGACCATAGCCAACAGCTAATGCAGGGATAGACGTATACAAAGTAGCAATTATAGCCGCTCTAGGTGCCATGGCAATTGCAGGGAATAATGCATCACCATCGTTAGATATTGCATTAGCAGTTAATGCGCTAAATGGAATGATCCCCTGAATATATAACGTTGTAACAATTATTTGCGGGCCACAACCCGGTAAAAAACCAATCACTACAGCGATAAGCGGCGCTAAATAAGCGTAATGTGCAAACCAAGTTTTTAAATCAAGCCCTGCAATATTTACTAAAATTTCAAACAACATAAACGATGCCACAACCCATGCAGTAACAAAGTGTGTGTCTTGAAGTACTTTAATAATTTTAGAAGGTGGATTACATTCATCGTCTTCAGAGGTTACTTCTTTATAGCTTTCGCCTTTAGAAGAATACGCCCATATAGTTACAGTAAATAACGCCATTGCAGTACCAAAAATACTAATACTTGTGCCTGTGTATTTTCCAAATTGATCAAAGTCGACATTAAACGCAATTAAAAAAGCAATAATGAGGCTTGGAATAATAGCGAACATCCAAACGGGTTTGCTTATTTTAATTATTCGAGTAGGCAATACTTTTACTTGGTGTTTTTGTTCTTGCTTAGTTGGGCGTAAAAAGTCTTTTGCATGAAGGGCATTTACTATAACACCACAAAACGTACCGACGACTAAACCAATCGCCATTATAATCAAACCTTCAGTAGGGCGAGTGGCAAGGAGTAAAAATGCAGCATCTCCCATTGTGGCAGTAAGCACGGCGACTATAGCCCCAAAACTTGCTTGGCCTTTTGTAAATTGGGTAACCACTATTATTGCACCACCACATCCAGGAAGGGCACCTAATACGGCTGCAAAAAATATTTCTAATACCGGCGATTTAGCACTTAAATAACTAAGCTCTAACTGAGGTAAGTGCTCTATAGCGTAGTAATAAATTAATAATGTAGCAGCTACAAATACGCTAACTTGAAAAAAAGCATCGCTTAGTGCTGTTATTGTAATTTCACGAAGTGAAGGCACAGCTAAGCATACCAACAAAAACAGTGGTAATAATAAACGTTTATTTTGGCTAACAAAGCGTTTAGAAGCGGGCGTAATAAATCCTATTTGAGAGAGTAAAATCATACAGTGTTACCAATTAAATAAACGTGGTAACACTGTATATTTTAATTAAATGATAATCAATATCATTTGTATCTATTTAAATCGATTACTCACTTTGAGTTTTTCGATGTTAAACCGTATGTTATTTACGTTGAAACTCTGAGTTTGCATTCCAAGTAGGCCATTGCTCTTGCTCAGATATATTAAAACCTACTTTATAAAATAATTGTAAGTCTTGAACAGCGCCTGATAAATCCCACTCATCGCGGTACCTATCACAAGGCTGATGGTAACAACCACGAAGCACTAAACTCATACGTTTACGATAATTTGCTGTATCTTCATCGGCTGCTACTGTACCACCGCCTGCATACATTGCAGGAATACCCATATTTGCAAATGCAAAGTGATCAGAGCGGTAATAGCCACCCGATGATGGTTTTGGATCGCCAGATATTGTTCTACCTTGCTCTTTTGCTGCGGTAGTTAAAAATTCGTCCATTTGCGATTTACCAATACCTACTACATTCATATCTTTAACTTTACCTAGTAGGTTTAAGCTATCCATATTTATGTTCGCAACAGTTTTATTAGCAGCAATAACCGGGTTTGCTGCGTAATACTTAGAACCAAGTAAGCCTTGTTCTTCTGCAGTAACGGCTAAAAAGGTCATTGAGCGGCTAGGGTGCTTTGGTAATTGAGTAAATGCTTCGGCTACTTCAATAAGTCCAGCTGTACCTGTTGCGTTGTCGTGTGCACCATTATAAATTTGATCGCCTTTACGGGTTTTATCTGTACCTAAGTGATCCCAGTGTGCAGAGTAAATAATGTGTTCGTCAGGTTTTTCACTACCAGGTAGGGTTGCAATAAAGTTGTACGACACCGATTTTTTAAATGTATTTTTAACACTTACTGATGCGGTTAAATCGCCCATATCAACGTTATAAGCACCTTTTGCTGCATTTGTTTTTACAGTATTAAAATCAAGGCCAGCTTTAGTAAAAAGCTCTTTTGCTACATCACTAGTTACCCAACCTTCAACGGCAACACGGTCCATGTTGTTATTTTCTTTTTGAAACCCAAATTGTTCACCACTCCAAGAGTTTTCTACAACCGACCACGGGTAAGATGCAGGTGCTGTTTCATGAATAATAATGGCTCCAGCAGCACCTTGGCGACTTGCTTCTTCGTACTTGTAAGTCCAGCGTCCGTAGTAGGTCATTGCATCGCCTGTAAATAACGCAGGATCTTTTGTAGCAAAACCCGGATCGTTAACAAGCATAACCACTGTTTTGCCTTTAACGTCTAGCCCTTCGTAATCATTCCAGTTGTACTCTGGCGCATTTACACCGTAGCCAACAAATACAAGTTCTGAATTTTCAATGCCTTCTTGTGCACTAATACGGCTACTGCCCATAACCATGTCTTTTTTATATTGGTAATCTTTTCCACCAATACTTAATACCATGTTTGCATCAGCCTCAAGCGACACAAGTGGAACTTCTTGTAAGTAGCTGTCGCCATTGCCTGGCTCTAAACCTAGGGCTTTAAATTGCGCTGTTAAATAATCAAGCGTTAGCTTTTCGCCAGGCGATGAAGGGGCGCGTCCGCCAAATTCATCAGATGCGAGTACTTTTACATGTTTAGCCAGTTCATCAGCTTTAATGCTGTTATAGCCTTTAGTTGCATCGGTAGATGTAACACTTGTTGTTGCACAGCCTGCTAAAACAGCACCTGCAAGTAATGTGAGAGAAAAATAACGTTTCATGTCAGCTCTTTTCTTGTTTTAAGATTTAATAAGTATATTAAGTTCTATTAAGTAGAACCAGTTTTTGCGGTAAACTTCCCGTAAATTAAAGGTATAAATTATTAAAGGTACAAATGAAACGCTTTACTCCTCCAGAGCAATGGCAAGTGAGTAGTTTACAAACAGGCGCATTTTCGCACTTACGTGAGCTATTTAAAGTAGACGAACTAACTAATTGGCCTGCACCTCAGTGGTTTTCTCCTTTTTTAAAAGCGATTAATGCTAATAATATTGCTATTAGCTTTGAAGACGACGCAAAAGTAGATTTTGGCGATAGGTATTACGAGCAGGTTATCTTTGAAACGGGTGTAGTGCCAACTCGTGCAGAAAATTGGCATGACTTATTTGGTGGTTTTATTTGGTGTTTATTCCCAAAAACTAAGGCACTGATCAACCAACGTCACGTGCAAGACATAGCGCAATATGGGCTACAAAAACGAACCAAACACAGAAATGCACTCACTTTATTTGATGAATGCGGCGTTGTATTAGCCATTAGCGACACAAAGTGGATTGAGCTACTTCGCGAGCATCAATGGAAGGCAGCTTTTGTTGATAATAAAAACGAGTGGGGTAAAACAATAAAGCCGTTCATGTTTGGTCATGCAAATTACGAAATGCTTACCAAGCCTTATATAGGATTAACGGGTAAAGCGTTGTTTGTAAGTATGCCCGATGAAATATTTTGTAAAGATTTAGTTACTCAATATCAGTACCTAGACCAAGCCCTTTATGAGATGATTAATACTAACAACTGTTTAGCTGATAACAAACAGCTTTCACCTTTGCCTTTATTAGGTGTGCCAGGTTGGCATGATGAAAATCAAGACGCGTCATTTTACGACAATACAGATTATTTTAGAGCGAAACGAAGGATACGAACATGATAGAAATCGCTGGGCTTAAAAAGAAATTTAAGTTAACCAAAGATCATAAAAAAAACAAAGTCGACGATATCGACCCACGTGAAGATAAAGACTATTTTCACTCTGTTCGTAATGTAAGCTTTAGTTGTGCTAAAGGTGAAGTGCTTGGTTTATTAGGCCCAAACGGGGCGGGTAAAACAACAACACTACGCATGTTATCAACCGCACTAAAACCAGATGAAGGCTCTATTACTATAGCGGAAAACGACATAGTAAAAAAACCATTGCTAGGGCGCAAATCAATCGGCTTTTTATCAGGATCTACTGGGTTGTACGGCCGCTTAACCGTAAAAGAAAACATAGAGTACTTTGCAAAACTCCATGGGATGAATAAAAAAGACATAGCATCGCGTTGTGAAGAGCTGTTTACCATGCTCGATATGCACAAATTTATTGATAAACGCGCAGAAAACCTCTCAACAGGTATGAAGCAAAAAGCAAATATAGCTCGTGCGGTAGTTCATCATCCTGATGTGGTAGTGCTTGATGAACCAACAACTGGCCTTGATATAATGACTACACAAACGGTTATAAATTTTATTAAAGGCTTAAAAGAGCAGGGCACACCTGTTATTTTCTCAACTCACCATTTAGATGAAGTTGCACTTTTATGTGACCGAGTAGCGGTTATAAATGAAGGCGTAAGTTGTTTTGATGGCACAGTAGATGAATTTAAAAAAGCAGGTAATAGTGAAGAGCTTAATCAAGCATTTATAAATATATTAACGGAGAAACAAGATGTTTGAAGTATTTAAAAAGGAATTAAAAGAACTCCTTCGTGACAAAAAAACCTTATTGTTTGTTGTAGCGTTGCCCGTTGTTATATTTCCACTACTATTTGCAGTAATGGCATTTATAAGCTCACAAGCTGCGCTTGATGCTGATCAAAAAGTAAATACATACGTAATTATTAATGGTGAGTATGCACAAGAATTTACAGATAAAGTGTTTTACCACAAAAGTTTTGAGTTATATAAAGGCAGCAAAACGTTTAATACTATTGAAGAGCTTAAAGCGGGTGTTATTGCTGGTGATATCGATATGGGTATCTATTTACCCAGTGATGCCAAACAAACGTTAAATGACGAAAAGCAAAGTAAATGGCAAGTGGTATTTAACGATTCAAAATCTATTAACTTTTTGTTTGAACGTGTAAAAGAGCTGGCTAAGGAATACAGCGACAATTTACAAAAAGAACAATTAATTAGCTTTGGTATTGATATGTCAGCCCACGCAGCGCTGTTAAATCCAGTTGATGTAATAAAAGTTGATACCGCAGATAAGCGTGAAAACTTAGGCGAGAAAATGGGTGGCTTTTTACCTTACTTACTTATCCCTCTTGTATTAATGGGGGCGACTTATCCAGCTATAGATCTAGGCGCTGGTGAAAAAGAGCGTGGCACACTAGAAACTCTTCTGCTTACCCCTATTACTCGTACTGAGTTAGTACTTGGTAAATTTTTAACGCTGTTAACGACTTCTATAGCGTCCACAACAATAACAGTACTCAGTATGGGCTGTTGGGTTGCGTTAGCATTAGCGTTTGCTGATTTAGATGTGATTAAAACGGCTTTTAGTTCTTTAGCAGTAACCGATTTACTAATGATATTTGTATTGCTGCTACCTTTGGCTGCAATTTTTTCATCATTAGCATTAGCTATATCTATCTATGCACGTACGTTTAAAGAAGCTCAAAATTATATGGCTCCGCTAAGTATGGGTGTATTCTTTCCTATTATAATTTCAATATTACCTAATATGGAGCTAACCGCTAAAACTGCGTTTATTCCTGTTACTAATGTTGCTTTAGCAATTAAAGATATAATTAAAGGCACCGTTGATTACACTTTTGTAGGCTTAATATTTTTGGCTACGGCGTTGATAGCCGGTGCGCTGCTAGCATTTTGTGTAAAATGGTTTAATAGAGAAGACGTTCTTTTTAGATAGAAAGCCAATATTATAAAATGTAAATGAGGTAGCCAAGGCTACCTCATTTTTTAATCAGTCACTAAAATTGACGCATGTATTCAAGCGCTAACCAATCCAAATATTCACTTAAAATTCATACTCTTTGTGCTCTAAAAATTAAACTCATCCTTTAGTACTTTAATAGGTAAAAACATTAAAATTAATAACAATAACTAATTAGTTTTGGGGTCCTTTTTAACTTTTAATACACTATACTGTAGCGAGTAGAATCTGGTGGCGAAGGTAAATGTTAAAAAGGAATGTTTTTTTGAATGTTGCAAAAAGTAATAAATTAATTGTGGTTGCAGCAGGGTTGTTTTTGCTGATTGCGTTACCTGCTTTGTATATATTTGAAAAAAACGTTAGAAGTGATATTTACCATACAGCGCAAACTGAACTTAAGCGCGAGCTTGAACTTAAAAGCCTCTCTTTAAAAAAGCATCTACAAGATAGCGTTAATGCAATTAGGTTTTTAGATGCAACACCTCCTATTCAAGGCATTTCGCGTGCTTCTGAAAATAAATATATCGATCCATTATTGGGCACGCCTATTGATGTTTGGCAAACTCGTTTAGCCAGTATTTTTAGCGGCTTTATGCGGACTGATGAAAGCATACTGCAGGCTCGTTATATTATACTCGCGGATGGCGGGCAAGAAATAGTAAGGGTGGACCGTAATCAATTAGGTGAAATTATAAGGTTACAGGGCTCGCAGTTACAAAAAAAAGGCGAGCGTGAATATATAATTAAAACAAGCATGTTGGATGACAAAAGCGTTTATATTTCACCAATTAATTACAACCGCGAAAATGGGCAAATTCAAAAGCCTTATGTAAGTACTTTTCGAGTTGCTAAACCAGTATTTGACGAACAAAAACAAGTGTTTGCTATTTTAGTAACAAACTATTTTGCCGAAAACCTAATAAAAAGTTTAACGGTTGAATCCCCACAAGGGACACAAATTTACTTGATGAATAACGAGGGTGAATTTTTGTATCATCCAAATCCCGATTTAAGATTTGGTTTTGAGTTTAATAAAGCAAAAACATGGGATGAAGAATTTACAGCCTCAGGTACCATGGATGCAGATGGCACACTGCCTTTTAACGAGTACCCTGCATTTTACACTTTAAAAAAACGCATCACATTTAGCGGCAATATAGCTATGCTTCCGCTAGAACTGGCTGTGAGTGTTAATACTGAGCACCTACTAGCTAAAGTGAGTAAAAGACGAGATAACTTTATAACTATGCTGGTGGTATTTTTTAGCATATTTTTAGTAATCACCATTTTATACCAGCGCTTTATTAACCGAAAATTACTTATTCACTCTTTAAAAGAGCAAAATAATAAAGTGATTGAAAATTCGCTCGATGCCATTTTTACAATCGAGCAGACTGGCGTAATTGTTAATTTTAATAATACAGCGCGCGATGTTTTTGGTACTAATTTAAAAGGGGAGAACGTTAGTTTTACATCACTCTTTGAATTAAGCGATACAGATAAAAATTGCATACAAGATACAATTACCGACGGCGTTAAAATGCCTTTTGAAGCAACCTACACCGATGGGTTTGGTAGTAAACAATTTTACTCTATTACCCTTAGTAGTATTTTTGATGTATTTAATAATCGTTACCAAGTGGCGGCCATTTTAAGAAATATAAGTTCGTTAAAAAATATTCAATCTGAGCTTGAAGGTTTAAATAATACCCTAGAGTTAAAGGTATCACAGCGCACAGTAGAGCTTGAGCGAGCAATTGATCAGGCGCTTGCTGCAAGCCAAGCTAAAAGCGATTTTGTTGCTAATATATCGCACGAAATACGCACTCCGATGAACGGCGTACTAGGCATGTTAGAAATGCTTAAAGAAGATAGTCTTACCGACCAGCAACATCATTACTTAAAACTAGCTAATAGTAGTGCTAATTCTTTAATGAATTTAATAAATGATATTTTAGATTTTTCTAAAATAGAAGCCGGTAAGCTGGATATAGATAATCACACATTTGATGTGGTCACGGTTTGTAGTGACATGATCACATCGCTTGCGCTGCAAGGGCAACGTAAAGGTCTTGAAGTATTTTTAGATACTAAAAATGTGGTTGATAGAATGGTGATTGGTGATAGCCATCGCCTAAAGCAAATTTTGATAAACTTAGTAAATAACGCGTTTAAATTTACGCATAAAGGGGAGGTAAGTTTAACCTTATCGTCTAAGTATATTACTGATTCAAAGCTGCTAATGAGTTTTACAATTAAAGATACTGGTATAGGTATTGCGCCAGAAAATCTCAATAAGTTATTTGAAGTATTTACCCAAGAAGACTCTAGTACCACGAGGCATTTTGGTGGAACCGGCTTAGGTTTATCTATTTGTAAAAAATTAGCACAGTTAATGGGCGGCAATATTACTGTCACGAGTGAGAAAGGTGCGGGGAGTACATTTACAGCTACAGTAGAACTTCATGTAGCCGCCCAGAAAAAATTAAACACAGGCATTGAGCTTTCAACAAGTATTAATGTAGCTGCGTTAATTGCGCGCGATAACGTGTTTAATAACGTTACTGACCTATTATTACAAACCTGTAAGGTTGATGAAGATAAAATAATAAGGCTCGATTACTTTAGCGAGCATGAAGCCTTTGACGCTGATTTATTAATTATTGATGATGAACACCCACAAGTAGATGCATTAATAAACTTTTGTAAGCAACATGATAAACGCTATGTACTCATTTTGCGTGATATGGTTATGAATAAGCAATCTAAAAAGGTATTCCCAGAGCATAGCCATATTCTTAATAAGCCGCTTACTCAAGATCAATTTACCTATAAATTGGCAAGCTTATTTGGTGCCAGTAAAGAGTTTGTTTTAACCCCACCTAAAACTCTCGAGGAAGAATTATCTGAGCCTGATTTATCGGCTTATCATGTACTGCTTGTTGATGATAACATGATAAACATTGAAGTGGCCAAAGCCATTTTAAAGCGTACTAAAATTAATATTACATGTGCATCTGACGGCCTTGAAGCCATTGACGCGCTTAAATTTAATGAAGGCCAACACATAGATTTAGTATTAATGGACTGTCAAATGCCTAACTTAAATGGCTACGATGCAACAAGTGAAATACGTAACGCTAAAGCCGGCATTAATTACATTCATGTGCCAATAATAGCGATGACAGCAAGTGCTATGGAAGGTGATAGAGAGCGCTGTATTGCAGCAGGTATGAACGACTATATTACCAAGCCTATAAAACCAAAAACACTAAAAGAGAGGTTAATAACCTGGTTGAATTAGTATTTTCGATAGGCAATTTATTTTTAATAAGTCATCGGTTAAGCCGCTGACTTATTCGGTTTAACTGCTGTAGGTGTAACTATGCTCGATACATCTGCACTCTCTAATACTTTTTGCGTGTCTGACCAATGCAGCAACTCTATTTTACCGTTTTGCTGCTCTACTAGGGCTGTACAGCTTTCTATCCAATCGCCATCGTTGCAATACACTATGTCATCTTCAACCTTAATTTTAGGGTGATGGATATGACCACAAATAATACCATCCACCTTTTGCTTTTTAGCTTCGTGAATAGCCGCATCTTCAAAGGCTGCAATTGCCTCGCGGGCTTTATGTACACGCGCTTTTATATAGGCTGCGAGTGAATAGTAATTACCACCAAATAATTTACGAATTCGATTAGTCCAGCGATTTAAAAATAATAAAAAGTCATAGCCTGCATCTCCAGCAATACTAATGAGTTTGTTATAGCGGGTAGCAATATCAAAATCATCACCATGAACCAGTAAAAAACGCTTATTTGCTTTAGTGGTATGAATATATTGCTGATGGACTTCTACACCAAAAATTGTTTGGTCCACATAGTGTCTAAACGTTTCGTCGTGGTTACCAGGGATGTAAATTACACGCGTTCCATCCAGTGCTTTTTGTTGTATACAGTTAAGTACTTGGTAGTGGGAAGGATGCCAATAAAACTGGCGTTTCATCGACCATAAATCAACAATATCACCGACTAAATAAAGCGTATCGCATTCAATTGAGTTTAAAAAATCTAGCAGGTATTCTGCTTTACAATCTTTAAAACCTAGGTGTACGTCGGAGATCCATACCGCAGGATAGTGCTGCTTGTTTGCGTTTAATTGCTCTGTCATGTCCTTTACCCATAGTGGAATAATTATCCACTTTAGATAAGGCGCGTGACATTTATAAGACACTTTGGCTAAGCCTGCATGACATTACACGCAAAAAATTAAAATAAAAAAGCCGCTAATTAAAGCGGCTATCTGTTTATAGGCTCGTTAAACTATTAATTAACCTTTTACGGTAACCTTAATAACTTCAACTGCTGTGTCTATATCAACCATAAGTTTTTCGCCGGTATGACGGTTTTTAAGCTCGACTTTATTTTCGTCAAGGTTACGCTCGCCAATAACCAGTGTATAAGGCACACCAATTAATTCCATGTCATTAAACATAACACCAGGGCGCTCTTTACGATCGTCAAATAACACGTCTAAACCTGCATCTTTTAAACCTTGGTAAAGATTATTAGCAATATCAGGGATACGATGTGACTTATGCATATTCATTGGTACGATTGCTAAATCAAATGGTGCAATAGGTTGCGGCCATTTTATACCGTAATCATCATTGTTTTGCTCAATAGCAGCAGCAACAATTCGAGATACACCAATACCGTAACAACCCATAGTCATTACTTGGTTTTTACCACCTTCGTTTAACACGCCGGCTTTCATCGCTTCTGAGTATTTAGTCCCTAGCTGGAAAATATGGCCTACTTCAATACCACGTTTGATTTGAAGGTTACCTTGACCACATGGGCTTGCATCACCTTCAACAATATTACGGATATCTGCAACTTCGTAGTTAGTTACATCACGATCCCAGTTAATACCGCTAAAGTGTTCGTCATCTTTATTAGCGCCGGCTACAAAATCAGCCATTACATTTGCTGTTCTATCAACAATAATAGGCATTGATAAACCAACAGGGCCAAGTGAACCTGGTTTTGCGCCAATAGCTTCAACGATGTCTGCTTCTGTTGCCATTTCAAGAGGCGAGTCAACAAGTGGGTGCTTTTCAGCTTTTAGTTCATTTAAATCATGATCGCCACGAAGTACAAGTGCCACTAAACCACGTACTTCGTTTTCATCAGGCGTACCATAAACAATTAACGTTTTAACGCCACGATGAGGTTTTACACCGTAATGTTTTTTAAGCTCATTAATAGTTTTAGCATCTGGAGTAGGGAATGCTTTTAGCTCTTTGCTTGCTTCTGGGCGAGGATCAGTGGGAGCAAGTGCTTCTGCTTTTTCAATGTTAGCGGCATAATCGCTGCCATCACTAAATGCAATTGCATCTTCGCCTGACTCAGCAAGTACGTGAAACTCGTGAGAAACACTGCCACCAATTGAACCTGTATCCGCGATAACAGGACGGTAGTCAAGGCCTAAACGCTCAAAAATATTACAATATGCTTTGTGCATTGCTTGATAAGTTGCATCTAAACACTCTTCACTTAAGTGAAAAGAGTATGCATCTTTCATTGTAAATTCACGGGCACGCATAACACCAAAACGAGGGCGTCGCTCGTCGCGTACTTTAGTTTGTACTTGGTATAATGTAATAGGTAACTGCTTGTAGCTGCTTATTTCTTTGCGAACAAAATCAGTTATTACTTCTTCGTGCGTTGGACCAAGTGCAAATGTACGGTTGTGACGGTCTGTAAAACGCATAAGCTCAGGACCAAATTCATTCCAACGACCTGACTCTTCCCATAAATCTGCAGGTTGAATAACAGGCATTAGCATTTCTATCGCGCCTGCTTTGTCCATTTCTTCACGTACAATGTTTTCTACTTTACGAAGTACACGTAAACCAGAGGGTAACCAAGTGTATAAACCCGAAGCGACGCGACGGATCATACCGGCTCTAAGCATTAACTGATGCGATACAATTTCAGCATCAGATGGCGTTTCTTTAAGTGTTGCGAGTATATATTGACTGGTACGCATTATTTTTCCGAAATAGAGTAATATGTTCTTTTAATAGAGCTTAAGTTTACCAGCGGATGCTTTTACACTAAAGCGCTAAGTGAGTTATTTAGCTTTTTTCTATACTTGTTACTACGTTATGTTCGCCATTGACTTGCCAGCGAATATTATAATTATACAAAGTCATTCCATAGCTCTGCTCGCCATCTTTTTGCTTTTTATAGGCAGGGCGCGGATCTTGTTTTAAAACATTACTAATAAAGTTGTACAAATCTGGGTATTGCGTTTGCTGCTCAATAAAAGAGGTAACTTCAGGCGTAAACTCCACACTCATTTGTGTTTCTGGGCGTGTATCTGCAAAGCCTGCACTGGCGTCATGCATCGCATCTGAATAGGGTAGGTAGGGTTTTATATCTATTATTGGTGTGCCATCGAGTAAATCAATGCCTGCAAGTAATAAACTAAGCTGTCCATTTTTATATTCAATCCCTTCAAGCTTTACAGCGCTCATACCTATAGCGTTAGGTCTAAATGTAGCGCGGGTAGCAAACACGCCTTTACGCTCATTACCGCCTAATCGAGGAGGGCGTACCATTGCTGAGTAGCCCTTATCTGCGGTTTCATGAAACCTAAATAGAAGCCAAATATGAGTGAATTCATCAATACCACGTACAAACTCTTCACGATTAAAATCAGCAGTAAACATAAGTTTCGCTTTAGCCTCTGGTACTAATCGAGGTTGCCTAGGAATGGCAAATTTTTGTTTGTATGGAGATTGAATATGGCCTATTGCCGAAATGCTGTAATCGCTCATAGTACTCAGGTGAAAATAAAATAAAGCGCTATTCTACCTTTATTTAGTGGCTATGACATTAATGTAAGTAAGTTTATTGCGTATACCAATTTTATTAAAAATATGATTATTCTACCGCATTAAATAGCGCACTTACTTCGTTAAAAATTATTCATATGCGACTGCATGGATGCAGGAGGTAGAGCAATGCAGAGAGCAATTGCCGAGAACAACTATATATTATAATTTTTGCCTTGTTATTGCGCTATTTTCTTAGCGCTATAATAGAACACTTATTTAATGCAATTGGTATTATAGACCATACGGTTTAAAGTTATTTATTAGACTGAACAGTTTATATTGCTGTATTTAAAAAAAGAGTCTAAAACAAAAAAAGGTAAGCCTAAGCTTACCTCTTATATACACGTTAAATATTATTAAAACATGTACTGAACTGAAACAGATGCAACATCCATATCTGGGTCAATATCATCATCAAGTTTGTAACGCTCGTACTCTAAACGAAATTGAACATTTGTTGTAAGTGCGTATTCAATACCTGCACCATAAAATACATCACCGCCATCTTGAGAAGTTGAAATGCTGCCTACAGGTAGTTCTTGTTCGTAGTCTGCGTCCCATTCAAACCAACCACCTTTAGCGTATACAGAGAAGCTTTCGCTAATCGGTAAACCTAAACGTGCAGCTAGTGATACACCATCAATTTCAGCTTTACTGTCAATATCGCTTACTTCATCAAAGTTTTGATAAGCAAGTTCTAAGCTTAAATATTCGTTAAATTGTGTACCAATGTAACCTTTAAGCATTTGCGCATCGTCATCGAAGTCAGTGTCGTTGTCGCTATCTTCAAACTCAAAAGAATATTGTCCGTAACCAATACCGGTGTAAATACGAGGAGAATCGAAATCGGCAATATCAGCGTGTGCTGCAGAGTTAAAACCCATTGTTGCTAAAGCAAGTGCAGAAAGAGAAAGTGTTTTAATCATTGAATAGCTCCTTTAAAATAATATAAATGTTTGATTAAACTCATCAAACGACAATTACTTAGTTGCAGCGAGCGTGCCAAGTTTAAAAGAGCATAAAAAAACGCCATACCAAGTACTTAAGTATTAATAAATATGACGTTTAGGGTGTTTTGTAATCACATTGAACTTTTAGATGTTTTTGTTTTCAAATCTTAGTTGTATGTTTTACAAAACATTATGAGTTTTTTACATACCTATTGGGTACATACTTAATAAAGCTTATTTATACTTTATGAAGTAGGTTTTCAGTTTCTATCGCAATCTCTTTCATTTTTATAGCGTAGTTTTCTAATTTAATATCTTCTTCAGTAACGGCTTTAAATGATGGCACTTCTATTGGGTAACCGGTTTCGTCCATAGCAATAAAGCTAATAACACAGTGGTTTGTTTCAACCATATTTTGTGTTTTAGGATCGCCACAGCGAACTTGTATAAATATTTGCATGCTACTTCTGCCTGTATGGGCAATTTTAGCTTCTACTTCTACAATTTGGCCTACTAAAATAGGTCGTCTAAATTTAACACCAGCAACCGATACGGTTACACAATAATGGCCACTCCAACCAGCAGCACAGGCATATCCAGCTTGGTCAATCCACTTCATTACAGCTCCACCGTGGACTTTACCACCAAAGTTTACATCGGTAGGCTCGGCTAAAAAACGAAAAACAACTTTTGACGACGGCATATTAAATACTCACTTTATTAAACTTATCTATGAGCATACCGTAAAAAAGGGGCCGAAGCCCCTGCAATTTAGGATAGGTTTATAATTTATATGTAAAAGATACGTTTTTAATGCACCTTTGTGCATAAAATAGTTACATATTAGGGTAGTTAGGGCCACCAGCGCCTTCTGGTGTAACCCAAGTAATATTTTGGCTCGGATCTTTAATATCGCAGGTTTTGCAGTGCACACAGTTTTGCGCATTGATCACAAACTGGTTTGCACCTTCAATTTCTTGTACTTCGTATACACCAGCTGGGCAGTAGCGCTGTGCGGGTTCATCAAATTTAACTAAGTTCACAGAAATAGGGATGGCTGCATCTTTTAATTTTAAATGACATGGCTGGGATTCTTCGTGGTTTGTGTTTGATAAAAATACACTGGAGAGTTTATCAAAGCTCAGCTTTGCATCTGGTTTGGGGTAGTTAATTTTTGCAGCCGCTTTAGCGTCAACAAGAGTAGCATGATCGGGTGTATTATCTTTAAAAGTAAACGGCAAACCGCCATTAAAAATGTTTTGATCAAGCGTATTATAAGCACCGCCTACAAATTTGCCGAGTTTGTGCATTGCTGGGCCGAAGTTGCGTGATTGATATAGCTCTTTATATGCCCACGAATTTTCAAATGCCGTTTTAAACTCGGTTAAATCAGTATTAGCCATATTATTTTGTAGTGCATCAAAAATGACTTGTGCAGCTACCATTCCCGATTTCATAGCGGTATGGTTGCCCTTAATTTTAGCAAAATTGAGTGTGCCTGCATTACATCCTACTAATAAGCCACCCGCAAAGTTCATTTTAGGTAGCGAATGTAAACCACCTTTTGCAATTGCACGTGCGCCATAAGCAATGCGCTCACCGCCTTCAAGTACGTTTTTAAATACAGGGTGATGTTTCATTCGTTGAAACTCATCAAACGGGCTTAAATGCGGGTTTGAATAATTCAGGTCAACTATTAGGCCAACCACAACTTGGTTATTTTCACTGTGATACATAAATGCACCACCGTTGGTGTCGCAAGCAAGTGGCCAACCCGTACCATGAATAACTTTACCAAGCTCATGTTTGCTTTCATCAATTTGCCAAATTTCTTTAAAGCCCAAACCGTAATGCTGAGGAGATGCATCGGCATCCAGTGCAAACTGGTTTATAAGCTGTTTACCTAAATGGCCTCGACAGCCTTCAGCAAAAATAGTGTATTTAGCACGCAGTTCCATACCTGACATGTAACCGCCTTTCTCGTTACCGTCTTTATCGACTCCCATATCGCCAGTAATAATGCCTTTAACGGCTTCATCTTCAATAATTAACGAATGCGCGCTAAAGCCTGGGAATATTTCAACGCCTAAACCTTCAGCCTGCTCTGCAAGCCATCGACATACATTACCCATAGAAACAATGTAGTTACCATCATTATGAAATGTTTTAGGTGTAGCGAAGTGGGGGATTGATGTCGCTTTTTGCTCGTTATTAAACCAGTAGATTTCATCGTTAGTTACTTTAGTTGAAACAGGCGCACCCAATTCTTGCCAATTTGGCAGTAGCTCATCAAGTGCTTTTGTTTCAAATACGGCTCCTGAGAGTATATGTGCACCCACTTCAGAGCCTTTTTCTACTACGCAAATCATGCACTCTTGTTGTTTTTCTTGTGCTAATTGCGCGAGTTTAATTGCACTAGCTAGACCAGCTGGGCCTGCTCCTACAATTACTACATCAAATTCCATGGTTTCACGTTCGACCATAATAACCTCTCAATCAATGACGGGCTTAGCTAAATTAGATAAGCAATGCAGCCTTTTTAATACTTGCACATTAAACGTTACAGGCTGTGAATAGTTTAAGGTTATTTTAGGTTGACGTTTACGTCAACAGGAAGTAGTCTGATTTCATAAAATAAATAGGTTGACGTGCGCGTTACCTTGTAGGTTTAAATAATTATGGAGTTCCTATGAAAGTTCTCGTACCAATAAAAAGAGTTATCGACTACAACGTAAAAGCTCGCGTTAAAAGCGATAATAGCGATGTTGATTTAGCTAACGTAAAAATGGCAATCAACCCATTTTGCGAAATTGCAATTGAAGAAGCTATACGCTTAAAAGAAGCGGGCACAGCAACAGAAGTAATTGCCATAACCATTGGCGCTAAAGCCTCACAAGAGCAGTTACGTACCGCACTTGCATTAGGTGCCGACAAAGCAATTCACATCGAAACCGATGAAAAATTAGAGTCACTTCATATTGCTAAGCTCCTTGCAAAAATTGTTGAACAAGAAGCACCCGAGCTGGTTATTTTAGGTAAACAGTCTATCGATTCCGATAATAACCAAACGGGGCAAATGCTTGCTGCCTTAACAAATCGTGGGCAAGGTACGTTTGCATCAAAAGTTGTTATTGAAAATAACAAAGTAAACGTAACGCGTGAAGTTGATGGCGGCCTGCAAACGGTAGCACTTAGCTTACCAGCTATTGTTACTACTGACTTACGCTTAAATGAGCCTCGCTATGCATCACTGCCAAATATAATGAAAGCAAAACGTAAGCCGCTTGAAGTTATTGCAGCTGACTCGTTAGGCGTTGATTTAGCGCCGCGTATACAACTTGTAAGCGTAGAAGAGCCAGCTAAACGCAGCGGTGGCATTATTGTAGAAGATGTAGCACAGCTTGTAGAAAAACTTAAAACAGAGGCAAAGGTGATTTAAATGAAAACACTTGTAATTGCAGAGCACGATAATGGTGCCTTAAAACCAGAAACCTCAAAAACAATTAATGCCGCTGTTAAATTAGGCTTAGACGTAGATGTACTTGTTGCAGGTTTAAATATAAGCACTATGAGCGAAAAGCTAGCGAGTATTGCGGGTGTTAATGCGGTACTTACAGCAGACAACGCTGTTTATGAGCATCAACTAGCTGAAAGCATGACAGACTTGGTATTGAGCCTTGCTGATAACTACAGTCATATTGTGGCAAGCGCCACTACCACGGGCAAAAACTTTATGCCACGCGTTGCAGCGCTTTTAGATGTGGCTCAAATTTCAGAAATAATTGATGTAATAGATGCCGATACGTTTAAACGCCCAATTTATGCAGGTAACGCTATTGCGACAGTTAAATCACTTGATGCTAAAAAGGTTATTACCGTACGCGCAAGTAGCTTTGATTTACAAGGCGAGCAAGCCGCGGTAAGCATTAATACTTTAGATACGGTATCGGACTCACAGTTAAGTATGTTTGTAAGCGTTGAGCAAACTGAATCAGAGCGCCCAGAGCTTACTGCTGCAGAGGTGGTTATATCTGGCGGTCGTGGTATGCAAAATGGCGAAAATTTTGCGTTATTAAATGGCATTGCCGATAAACTAGGTGCCGCTATTGGTGCATCGCGCGCAGCCGTTGATGCAGGCTTTGTACCTAACGATATGCAAGTAGGGCAAACAGGTAAAATTGTGGCGCCTAACTTATATATTGCAGTAGGTATTAGCGGTGCTATTCAGCACTTAGCAGGTATGAAAGACTCAAAAGTGATTGTCGCAATTAACAAAGATCCTGATGCGCCAATATTCCAAGTAGCAGATTACGGCCTAGTAGCTGACTTATTTGAAGTGCTACCTCAGCTTGAAGGTGCTTTATAGCGCTTAATTAAGCAAAATATATTCTGGTTGAAAGCCGTGGTGCTCTTTGAGTGCTGCGGCTTTTTTATACGGTAAAATATAGTCACAAAAAAACCAGCCAATTGGCTGGTTTTTAATGTTTTTAAACAACTTATTAAATAAGGGTTTAGTAAGTTGCGCTGCCTTTAGTACGAGGGAAGGCAATAACATCACGTACGTTACCCATACCTGTTACGTATGCAACTAAGCGTTCAAAGCCTAAACCAAAGCCAGAATGTGGCACACTACCGTATTTACGTAAATCGCGGTACCAGCTGTAATCTTCTTTGTTTAAGCCCATTTCGTCCAAACGAGCATCAAGTACGTCAAGGCGTTCTTCACGTTGTGAACCACCAATGATCTCACCGATTCCAGGTGCTACAACATCCATTGCTGCAACTGTTTTGCCGTCTTCGTTTTGGCGCATGTAAAACGCTTTAATATCACGCGGGTAGTTTTTAATAACTACAGGCGCTTTAAAGTGCTCTTCTGCTAAGTAACGCTCGTGCTCAGACTGTAAATCAACACCCCATTCAACAGCGTACTCAAACTTTTTGCCACATGTTTTAAGGATTTCAACAGCGTCAGTGTAATCAACTTGTGCAAAGTCTTTATCTACAAACTCTTCAAGGCGAGTGATTGCAGTTTTTTCTACACGTTGTGCAAAAAATTCCATATCGTCACGGCGCTCTTCAAGTACGGCTTTAAATACATACTTAAGCATGTTTTCTGCAAGTTTTGCGATATCTTCTAAATCAGCAAATGCCACTTCAGGTTCAACCATCCAAAACTCAGCTAAGTGACGAGAAGTATTTGAATTCTCAGCACGGAAAGTAGGGCCAAATGTATAAATTTTTGACATTGCTGATGCGTAGGTTTCGCCGTTTAACTGGCCAGATACAGTCAGGAATGCTTCTTTACCAAAGAAATCTTCGCTGTAATCAACATCGCCTTTATCTGTACGCGGTAAGTTTTGCATATCAAGTGTAGATACACGGAACATTTCACCAGCGCCTTCACAGTCACTTGCTGTGATAATAGGTGTGCTGATCCAGTAAAAACCTTGTTCGTGATAAAAACGGTGAATAGCTTGTGCTAAACAGTTACGTACACGTGTTACCGCGCCAATCATGTTTGTACGTGGGCGAAGGTGAGCGTGCTCACGTAAGTACTCAATGCTGTGGCGTTTTGCCGACATTGGGTAAGAATCTGGGTTTTCTACCCAACCTAAAACTGTTACAGAATTAGCTTGAATTTCAAATGATTGACCTTGGCCAGCAGATTGAACTAAAACACCAGTAACCGATACAGAACAACCGGCTGTTAAGCTAGTAACTTCATCATAATTATTCAGTGAATTAGGAACTACCGCTTGAATAGGATCAAAACACGAACCGTCATGAACGGCTAAAAATGATATTCCTGCTTTTGAATCGCGGCGAGTACGGATCCAGCCTTTAATTGTAACTTGGCTGTCTACCGCAACGTTGCCTTTTAATAGCTCTGAAATCGCTAAATGGCTCATCTTCACTCCAATGATATAAGTTGCCTAACTTTATTTATTTAACTGTGCGCAGCACATTGGCATTAATTGCATAAACGTTGCTGCACTTGAACCCTGTATCTTACCTAGTTAACTCAAATAAAAAAACTATTGTGGGCAACTCTTTAAAAGTTTTTATCAATGCGCTTTATTTTTAGCCATTATTAAAGCAAAAATGATCAAGTTTGTAATTTGATGCTCTGAAATTTAACGATTTTGTGGCATTATAAGTTTTTAAACTCTTTAACGTTGCCTTTTACTTAGAAACGGATGCCATGAAACAAGTTTTTATTTTACGAGGACTACCAGGAAGCGGTAAGTCTTATTACGCGCAAAACCTTGCAGACGAACTAGGTGGTGTTGACGAAAGCCAATATCTAATTTGTTCAACTGATGACTACTTCATAAATGAGCAAGGCGAATACCACTTCGATAAATTTAGGCTCTCGCAATACCATAATTTAAACTTGGCTCGTTTTATTAATGCACTCGCACAAAATATTCCATTAGTCATAGTTGATAATACTAATATTAAAAAGTGGGAATTTATCGCGTATTCACAAGCTGCTGTTGCTTTAGGATATCAAGTAAAAGAAGTGATTGTAGGTGAAGTAAAAGACAAATCTATGCAGCATTTATACGCTAAGCGTAACTCACATAATGTGCCGCTTAAAACCATAAGTAAAATGGCGTACATGTTTGAGTGGTGATTTGCGTTAACGTTTTAATTTAAAAAGCCCATACATATGGGCTTTTTTAGTTTTTGAGTGCTACTAGCTAGCTTTTGTATAAACCGCAAGTGGATGCGATGTACTTAGCGATACATGTACTTCATCGCCTGGGTTTACTACAACCTCATGGCTAACACGGCTGGTTACAACAGTAGAGCACTCAAGTTTTACAGCGCACAAGCGGCTGCCACCTTCAAAGCGTACCCATACAACTTCACCATTATTACCAACACTACTTTGGACAAGTAATACGTCATCAGGGCGAAGCAGTACATCAACATCGCCGCTTTCACAGTCAACGCCTTGAGCTGGTGCGTTACCTATAGTAGTAGTAGCTTGTCCGTTTTCAAATTTACCGGCAATAAAGCTAGCTTCACCTAAAAAACGAGCAACAAAACGATTGTTAGGAATACTAAAGCAGCGCTCTGGTGTATCTATTTGCTGAATTTTACCCGCTTTTAAAACACCAACACGATCACCAACAGAAAGCGCTTCTTCTTGATCGTGCGTTACCCAAATTGCAGGAACACCGGCATCTTTAAGTGCGTTTCTAATATCCCAGCGCAGCATATCTTTTAGTGCAGCATCTAGGTTAGATAATGGCTCATCAAGTAAAACAAAGTCTGGCTCGTGTGCAAGAGTTCGGGCTAGGGCAACACGCTGCTTTTGACCGCCTGAAAGCGTAGCAGGTTTTTTATTTCTAAATTCGTCAAGACCCAATAGTTTTATCCAGCGCTCTGCAGGCGCTGTATTTTTTAATCTAAAGCAAATGTTTTGCTCAACCGTTAAATGCGGGAATAGTGCAAAGTCTTGAAACACCATACCAACACTGCGTTTTTCAGGTGGTACCGTTAATTTAGGCGTAGCACGCCATTTACCGACGTTTATTTCGCCTTCACTGATAGGTAAAAGCCCAGCAAGAGCTTGTAAAATTGTGCTCTTACCACAGCCTGTAGGGCCGACAAGCATAAGGATTTCACTTTGTTCAAGCGATAGATTTAAATCGCTGACTACACGGTTACTGCCATAATCTATAGACAACTGACTTACAGATAGCATTGTTATTAAATCCTTAATGTTCTAACTGATTGCGTTTTTCGCCAGTGAGCATAATAGCTAACGCGCACGCAGAAATCACTACTAACAATAAACCAGGTATTGCAGCGCGGCCAAAATAACCAGCTTCGTAAACACGCCATAAGTAGGTTGAAAGTGTTTCAAAGCCTGTAGGGCCAAGTAAAAGAGTGGCTTCAAGTTCACGCATAGACTCTAAAAACACAAGTGCTGCACCTGCTATTATTCCGCGCATAGTCAGCGGTAATGTAATACGCGTAAAGGCTTCACGTGGGCTTGCGCCTAGTACTCTGGCAGATTTAATTAAACTAGGATCTAAGTGTTCTGTGCTAGTACGAACAGAGCCTACCGCAAGCGGTAAAAAACGCAGCATATATGCAATAATTAAAAGCCCTAACGTTTGATATAAAAACGGTAGTTGTAAGCCGCCATAAACCAAAGCAGTACCCATTACTATACCCGGAATACCAAAACCAAAATAAGTCACGCGCTCCATTACTTTACCGGCTTTGCCACTAAGGGCAGCATGAGCAACTGGCACGGCTACAATCACAGCAACCACAGCGGCAATTGCTGATGCATAAGCTGAGTTCCAAGCAATATTAAAATCGAACGAGCTAAAACCATCACGCCCCAACCACAGTGTAAAAATGGCTAGAGGCAAACCAATGGCTAACAATAACACCGGCGCAAAGGCAACAAACATAGCGCTTAGCTGCCACTTGTTAGGAAATAAAATTAGCGGACGACCTTGTTTTTCACTGGCTGTTTTTATTTGTGATTCTATTAATAATAAAAAGCCAACAATAACCATTAGCTGCAGCGAAAGCATTGCTGCTCGGCCTAACGCAAAGGCGTTGTATTCTACGTATATAACGCGGGTAAAGGTATCTAGGCGCATCATCGCCGGAGTACCAAAATCAGAGAGGGTGTAAAGCGCAACTAATAAAGAACCTGCCGCAATACCATTAACTACACGCGGTAATATTACTTTAAACACGCTTTGTGTCATTGACATACCTAAAGTACGCGCTGCGTTGACCATGCTTGCATCTAAGCTTAAAAGTGATGAGCGGGTGGTCATCATTACAAAAGGGAAGGTATACAAAGTCATTACAATGGCAGCGCCAGTTAAGCCATACATAGAAGGGGTTTCTATGCCGGTTACTGTATTAATTTCGCCGCCAGGGCCAAAGGCCGCATACAAGGTAAATGCACCTATATAGCTGGGTACAGCAAGTGGCGCTGCAAAAAATACCAGCCATAATTTTTTAAAGGGCAAGTGCACATAGGCACTAATAAAAGCTAAAGGCACACCAATTAAAATAGAACCTAAAACAGTTAAGCCCATTAACGATAGGGTGTTTCCTAAAATTTTTAAATTATGGCTATCAAAAACGGTACTAGCATCGCTTGCAAGTACCATTAATATAAAAACAGGGGTAAGCGTAATGAGCGCTGCAAGCAGCGCCATTGGGTAAGAAGCGGGTAGTCGCATTATAAAACGCCGTTATTTCTCATCAAATCGATGGTAGGTCGTAAATCTGCCAATTGGGTTAAATCTATCTTCGGCGGTGAAATATTAGCGAGCGATGGTAATCCATCGGGTTGGCTAATGTTATTTATAAGCGGAATTTCGTACGCTTCAGTTGCTAAATAACCTTGTACTTCTTTACTAAGTAAATAACGCATAAAGTTAGTAGCAAGTGGATCGTCATTCAAGGCAAGTACGCCCGATGCATTAACTAAACATCCTGCATCGTTTTGAGTAAAGGCTAAATCGAGTTTTGCATCCGGTTTGCCTGATTTAAGGCGAAGAGTGTAATAGTGATTAGCAAAGCCAATATCTACTTCACCGCGTTCAACACCCATAACTACACCCAGTTCACCGGCGTAGGTTTTAGAACGTTTTTGAACTTTTTTAAGCCATTTAGCGGTTTTGTCATCGCCTTCTAAAATTCTCATTGCGGTTACAAACGATTGAAAAGACGCATAAGCCGGCGCCCAGCCAATGCTTAAATCGCTATCGGCAATTTCCATAATACTTGTAGGAATTTGATCTTTCGTTAAGCGAGAGGTGTTGTAAGGCAATGTTCTAATGCGCCCAGTTACAGGAGCCCATTCTTTGTATCTAAATTGCGGCTGTAACTGCTCAGATAAATCAGTAGGAATTTTTTGAGCAAGCCCAGCGTCGGTTACTAAACCAATAGCGCCAGAATCTACAGCCCAAAATATATCAGCGCGTTTAACGCCGGCTTTAGCTTCGGCAACAATGGTATTAGCGAGTGCAGCAGTTGGACCTCGGCGTATGCCTAACTTAAAGTCTGGATTTCTTTTTTGAATAGCTTGTAATACGTTTTCGTATAAACCGCCTTCACCACGGCCTAAATATAAGGTGAGTTCACCTTTAAGCTTTGGTAAATCATCAACAGAAACAGGGTTTGCTATATTGGCAGCTAGTGCGCGAGAAAGAGGAAGTGGCAATGAGCCAACAACCCCTAACGCAGCTAGGCCTTGTATAAAGGTCCTACGCTTCACTTAAAATACATCCTTACGCGACTTCTCTGCTTTTTCTATAAGCGTTTTAGCGCGGTCTAATTTGGTTTGCATATCACTTACCACATTGCGTACGTCATCTACGCTTTTACCATTTTTAATTGCTTGTGGCAGTGTTACGTTAAAGTCTTTTTCCAGCACTTCAACTAAGTTGGCATCTTGTTCGATAAGCGTACCTTCTACGCCTTCAAATAGGTGTAGGTAAGTATCGTGAACAATGTCGGTGGCTTCGTCTTGTAGACGTTCAGCAAATTTAGCGACTACTCGGTCTAGCTTGTGCTTAATTTCATCAATTGTTGCACTTTGTGTCATTTCTTCTGTAGCCGTTGCTTTAACGCTTTCTAACAAGCCTTTTTGCTGGAATTTTGCGGCAAGCTTAACAGCACCAAGGCCTTGCCACAAGGCTATGTTCATTGCTTCTTGCTCTTTGCGTACTTCTGCAGCTGGTTTACCATTTTCGATGGCCATTTTTACGCCATATATACCTTGCCAAATAGATGCGTAAACAGGTACGTAGTTTGTTTCAATTGCGCTGTGGAACTTAACAGACTCCCAGTATTCAATTAAATCATCAGTTTTAACCGCTTTAGCGCCTTTTTTATCGTAGTCGCTTACCATGGTATCCACTTTACCTACCATCCATTCAACTTCTTCAGCGTAACTTTTTAGGTTAGCTTGAAGATGATTTACATGCTCACCAATTGGGCCATTAGCAAGTACTGGCTGTGCCATAAAAGCTGAAGCAAGTAAAAGGCTTGCACCTAAGGTTTTAGCTGGTTTAAGTAATAAATTCATTGCAGAAGAGTCCATAAAGGTAATTGTAAATGATAGACATTATCATATCCGTATTGATCAGCGAGATCAATAACCATAAACTGGCTAAATAGATAAAAACACTAAATACAGCGCTAAGTTACGAGTAAACACAGTTTAAAGTTTAACAAGCGCAGTAATTAAGCGTAATGTTTACCTTTAATTGCATTATAAATAGCATCACACAGTGTTTTTATACTGGTGTCATCACTTATATACGGTGGCATAAGGTAAATTAGTTTACCGAATGGGCGAATCCATACACCTTGCTCTACAAAATAGGCCTGAATTTTAGCAACATCAACATTGCCAGCAGCCTCGTTTAGTTCAACAACACCTATTGCACCTAAGGTACGCACATTAGCAACTGCATTAAGTTCGCTGCATTTATGAAGTTGTTGTAATTGGGTGTTTATATCGCTAATACGTTGTTGCCAGTTTTGATTTAGTAGTAAATCTATACTCGCGCACGCCACTGCACAGGCGAGTGGGTTACCCATAAATGTAGGTCCGTGCATCAAAACGCCGGCTTCGCCTTCACTAATACCCGTTGCTATTTTTTCGCTGGTAAGTGTTGCCGAAAGCGTCATTGAGCCGCCGGTAAGGGCTTTACCAATACATAAAATGTCGGGCTCAATGTCAGCGTGCTCAACAGCAAATAATTTACCCGTGCGGCCAAATCCTGTGGCAATTTCGTCGCAAATCAGCAGTATATTATAACGGCTACAAAGTTTACGTACGCAGGCTAAGTAATCGGGGTGATAAAAGTTCATACCACCCGCGTTTTGCACTATGGGCTCAATAATAAAAGCGGCTACTTGGCTGTGGTGTGCTTTAAAGTATTGCTCAAGCGTTTGAGCTTCTGCTTGGTTAAATTTGCTACCAAATTGACTCACTGGCGCAGGTACAAATATATGCTCGGGTAAAAAGCCGCTGTATAAACTGTGCATGGAGTTAACGGGGTCGCATACGCTCATGGCAGCAAACGTGTCGCCATGGTAACCCTTATAAGGCGTCATTAGTTTTTGTTTAGTGGTAATGCCTTGGCTAAGCCAATATTGCAGGGCCATTTTTATGGCCACTTCTACACTAACCGAGCCGCTATCGGCTAAAAAAACTTTAGTTAAACTTTCAGGGGTAATAGCAACAAGCTTTTTACACAGCTCAACCGCGCTGTTATGGGTAATGCCACCAAACATTATGTGGCTCATGCTATTTATTTGCTCAACCATGGCAGCGTTTAAGGTAGGGTGATTATAGCCATGAATGGCGCTCCACCATGAGGCCATGCCATCTATAAGTTGCTCGCCGGTTTCTAGGTGAATTAAATTATGATTTGCATGGGTAACAGGGTAAACCGGAATTGGCTGAGTCATAGACGTATATGGGTGCCAAATGTGCTCACGATCAAAATCAAGGTCAATCGTTTGTTTTTTGTTCATATGTAAACTTTAACTTGGTGGGCTTCGTTGACAATGGTACTTCAAGACGTAGACTAAGCCAACATCACCACTGAGAAAAATAAGAGACTACTATGGAATTTGCACCTGTTCGCCACGATTGGACCCACGCACAAGTTAAAGCATTATTTGAAATGCCATTTAATGATTTACTTTTTAAAGCGGCGTCGGTTCACCGTGCTAATTTTAATCCTAACGAAGTACAAATATCTACTTTGTTATCAATTAAAACAGGCGCTTGCCCAGAAGACTGTAAATATTGCCCTCAATCAGGGCATTATAAAACCGACCTAGAGCGTGAACGCCTAATAGAAGTAGAAAAAGTAGTAGAGCAAGCACGCCTTGCTAAACAAAAAGGCGCTACACGTTTTTGTATGGGTGCCGCTTGGTCAGATCCAAAAGACAGAGACATGCCGTACATTTCGCAAATGGTTAAAGAAGTAAAAGAGCTTGGCCTAGAAACCTGTATGACGCTTGGTAAACTTAGTAACGAAAAAGCCCATGAACTAAGCAGTGCAGGGCTTGATTACTATAATCATAACCTTGATACCTCACCTGAGTACTACGAGCAAATTATATCAACTCGCACTTTTCAAGACAGATTAAACACCATAGATCACGTACGTGATGCAGGCATGAAAGTGTGCTCAGGCGGTATAGTGGGTATGGGCGAGCAAGCAAGCGACCGTTTTGGTTTGTTAATGCAATTAGCTAACTTGCCACAACAACCCGAAAGCGTACCCATTAATATGCTGGTTAAAGTAAAAGGCACACCCCTTGAAAACGTTGACGATTTAGATCACTTTGAATTTATACGCACCATAGCCACAGCCCGCATTATGATGCCACACAGCTATGTACGTTTATCGGCAGGGCGCAACGCCATGAACGAGCAAATGCAATCAATGTGCTTTTTTGCAGGCGCTAACTCAATCTTTTATGGTGATAAGCTTCTAACAACCGAAAACCCAGAAGCCGATGCCGACATGAACCTCATTAAAAAATTAGGCATGAACCCAGAAACTCGCGAAGATTACTCAGACGAAGCAGTAGCAGCGTCGCTTTCATCGCAAGTGGCTGATAAAGCAACGTCAGAACTATTTTACGAAGCTTAAGTTTAAACGTATGCCATTTGAATTTATAAATACGCATCTGCAAGCGCGAAAGCAAGATGCGTTATTACGTAATCGCCATACTGTGCAAAGCGCTACAGCCCGCACCATTACAATAAATGACGTTACCTACCTCAACTTTGCGAGTAATGATTACTTAGGCTTTGGCGATTGCGCATTAAACCTTGAGCAAAGCCAAATACTGGGTAGCCACAGCTCGCCGTTAGTTACCGGGTATCAAGCGCAGCAGCAACAGCTTGAGCACTACCTTTGTGAGCAATTTGGCTATGGTGCAGGTATGTTGTTTAGCTCGGGGTTTAGTGCAAATAGCAGCGTAATTAAAGCGTTGTTTCAAGATAAAACCGCTGCGCAAAATAGCGCTATTTTTCAAGATAAGTTAAATCATGCAAGCTTGATTGACGGGGCTATGCACTCTAACGCCGCATTAGTGCGCTTTAATCATAACGATTTAAACCATTTACGTTCTCGGCTCGAAAAGTCAAAAGCGAAAAACAAGCTTATTATAAGCGAAGGGGTGTTTTCGATGGATGGCGATACCGCGCCATTAAAAGATTTACTCGCCTTGGCTAAAGCACATAATGCATGGCTTATGATAGACGACGCACACGGCTTTGGCGCTTTGGGTAAAACGGGCTTAGGTAGCTGCGAAGCATTATTAGATGAGGGGTTAGCGCTTCCCGAAGTACTGGTTATTACTTTTGGAAAAGCCGTAGCAAGTAGCGGTGCGTGTGTATTAGCAAGTAAAGAGCTCATAAATTACATGCTGCAATTTAACCGCGATTACACGTATTCAACTGCTATGTCGCCGCTTATGGCAAGCCTTACGCTTTCTCGTTTAAAAGCGATTAAAACAGCAACCAACAAACGCGAGCAACTTAATAGCAATATTGCTTTATTTAAACAGCTTGCTAAAACCCATAACCTTGCGGTAATGGAGTCAAACACGGCAATTCAGCCCATTGTATTAGGTTGCGCTGAACATACTTTAAAAGCGGCCGAAAAGTTAAAGAAAAATGGTATTTGGATTACCGCTATTCGCCCACCAACGGTTGCACATAATACCGCTCGCTTAAGAATTACGTTAACGGCTGCACATACACAAGCCGATATAATAACGCTAATTAAACATTTAAAAGGTGCAATAGCATGATTGCACACGCATTAAGTAACATACAAAAGCAAGCTGAGTGTAAAACTGAGATAGTTGAGCTTAAAGCACATCAAAACATAAAACCAATTGCAAATACGGCTATCGGTATAACTAAACATCCTGCCAATAAGTCACTAAAAAAAGCAGCGCAAACTAAGTTTTCAAAAGCGGCAGAGCAATACAATAGCCATGCTAATGTACAAAAACAGGCTGCAAGTGACTTATTTAAATTAATAAAGGCAAAATCACAAAATAAAAACAAACTGTGTGTAGATTTAGGGGCTGGCCCGCTTGTAAATACACACACGCTGCAAAATGAGTTTGGGCAGGTATTGGCCATAGATTTAAGCTTAAACATGCTAAAAAGTAGCACGTTAAAATCACCTCGTATTTGCGCCGATATGGATAACCTACCGCTACAAGCAAACAGTGTAGATGCCATATTTAGTAACTTTGCTGTGCAGTGGTCTGCTAATTTTGAATTGTTAATGCAATCACTTTATCGTGTTTTAAAACCAGGCGGGAAGGCTTATATAAGCACTGTGGTTGCGGGGTCACTTAATGAAATAAAAACAGCCTTTACTGCGCTTGATAACAGCAGCCATATAAACTCATTTAATACACATACCTATATAAACCAATCAGTCCAAAAGGCCGGGTTTGCAATCAATAGCTCGCAAAAATGGGTTTATACCGATTGCTACCGAACGCCTTTAAAAGCCATAAAATCAATTAAAGCCATTGGCGCTACTACACAAAACCATACTAATACACGCCAAGGGTTATTAACTAAATCGGCTCTGCAAAAGGTGTGTAATGCGTATCCGCTTATAAACAATCAAGCGTGTGTGTCGTACCATGTGGTATTGTTATCATTACAAAAATCAATCACAAAATTTAAATAGCGCACGATTAAAATACCAAGGCTAAGCAATGAGAGAATTTTTTATAACCGGTACCGACACCGACGCCGGAAAAACCCACGTTACCAGTTTACTATTAAAGCTACTTGCCCAACATAAAAAACCAGCTATTGGCTTTAAGCCGCTTGCTGCAGGCTCCGAAATGGCATTTGATCAGCTAGTAAACGCCGATGCGCTTATGCTTATGGAAAGCGCAACGGTAAGCGCCAAGTACGATGTAATAAACCCATTTGCTTTTGCACCGCCAATTGCACCGCATATAGCAGCAAAACAAGTAGGTGTAACCATCACGCTTGATAAATTAAGCGCAGCGTACTCTACACTTAAACAGCAAGGTGCTGATTATCACCTAACCGAAGGCGCTGGTGGCTGGGCATTACCTATTAATAACACCGATTATTTATACGATTGGGTTAAAGCAGAGCAACTTCCCGTAATTTTAGTAGTAGGCATGAAATTAGGCTGCTTAAACCATGCCTTACTTACAGCCGCCCATATGCAAAGTTTAGGCATTAACTGTGTAGGGTGGGTTGCAAACCAAGTAGACCCAAACATGGACGAATACCAAGCTAACCTTGATTCGCTTAAATCACGTTTGCCATTTCCTATTCTTGCAATAAGCCCTTACAGCGAGCAAACACCAAAACTACAAATATACAAAAGCTTACTCAATACTCTCGATTTAAATTCTTAAAAGTTAAAAAACTGCTTTGTTAAATACAAAGCAGCTTTTGTATAAAATACATAAGCTTAATATTTCGTTTCAGCCTTGAAATAATCACCCTTAGTACGCATATTACATTTATAACCAAGTTGCTATTGTTACTAAGGAAATAACAACCACCATGACCCACCCATTTATTGAAAATTACGCTCAAAATACGCACGTAAAGGCCGAGCCAGACGTACTAAAAAGTGCTTTGCCTAAAACCCGTGTGGGTATTTTAGGCGGGGGCACAGCAGGGGCAACAATAGCAATTCGCTTAGCAGCATTAGGTATTCACACTACTGTTTTTGAGAAAAAAAAGTCATTAATAGATGGCCCACCTATGTGCCACTTGCACGCAGGGGGTAATTTATACCGAGAGATACCCGACGAAGACTGCATAGACCTTCTTAAACAATGCATTGATATTTTAAGGCTGTACCCTTACACCATAGACGTACGTCCAACCGTGTTTGCTGTACCAAAGCGCGATGACGACTCACCAGATGATTTACTACCAAGGTTAAATAAAATAACCAATGCGTATAAAGAGTTAGTTGAGCAAGACCCTAACAACCAAGTGCTTGGCGAGCCTGCTAATTACTACCAGCTTTATAGCTATGAGCAAATGATCGCCCTTTCACATAAAGAGCAAATAGCAGAGCCTAAAACACTTGATGAGTGGATGATCCCCGTTGCCAAGCATCTAAATTTAAACAAAATAAAATACCCGCTTATTGTTGCTCAAGAATATGGCTGGAACATATTTAGATTGTCGGCCAGCGCACAGCTTGCACTTGCGCAGTATGAACACGCTAACGTACTTACCAGTACAGAGGTTAAACAGGTTAGCCAAGTTAACAGCAGTAATGGCAAAACCCAATCACCAACCTGGCAAATTGAATACCAAAACGCACAAAGCAACGCCACACAAACAACAGAGGTTGATTACCTTATTAATGCCTGCGGGTTTCAAACCGGTATTGTTGATGACATGGTAGGCATTGATACCAAACGTATGGTCGAATTTAAAGCCTCGTATATTACTCATTGGCAGGGAGCGGGTGGGCAAATACCCGAAATTATTATTTATGGTAATCGCGGTACGCCCGAAGGTATGGCGCAGTTAACGCCTTACCCAGATGGGTATTTTCAAATACATGGTATGACCAACGCAATTACCCTATTTAACGATGGCCTTGTTGAAACAAGCGGCAATAGCGCGCAACCTCAATTACCTAGCAAATATTTAGAGTACATAAGCGAAGGTTGGGATGAAACGGCACTTAAAGCACGCAGCCAAAAAGCAATAGATTTTGTTGCTGAGTTTGTACCGGCATTTAATAATGCAAATACACAAAACAATGCGTTATTTGGTGGGCAACAAATCCCAGGAGAAGACGACACATTACGCGTTGCCGATGTTAGCTTATATTCGCATATTAGCTATGCGCGCGCCGAAAACGTAAAAGCGTCATCTACGCTTATTGCTGCCGACGAAATAGTGGCTGAATTTACAAAGTTAGGCTTTGTAAGTGGCGAGCCCAATATTAATAACCACCGTAATAACCATCAATGGGCGTATCTTGAGCAAAACTGCAATGAAGACATAAGCAAAATTGCACAAGTGCTTGCAAAAGAGCGTGGGTTCCCTGTGGCTATGGCAAATATTAATAATGGCATAATAAACAAAACCACCTAAAGTTAAACCTCCTAACCATCTGTTTAAAAAGTGATTTAAGGCTTGTTGTTATTCTTAACTAACAGCAAGCCTATAAAATTTTATGCCTCTAAACACCCCAAAAATATTTATTTATAAACGCATAAATAACCCTTGCGTTATGACATAGTTTGTCACAGAATAGCGCTAACGCTATGACATAGTGTGTCATAGCGCAGTGATTGCTTTTAGCTGATTTAATTCTAAATTCGTAAATGGCTTAGTGATCAAACCTATTTTTGTGAGGACAATATGAAACGTATATTTTTGTTTTTATTAACTAACCTAGCGGTTATGTTGGTATTAGGTGTAGTGCTTTCAATAATAATGAGTGTGCTGGGCTTAAGCCATCGTAGCCTTGGCGGAATATTACTTATAGCCACTGTATTTGGCTTTGGTGGCTCGTTTATTTCGTTATTTATGTCTAAGTGGATTGCTAAAAAATCAACGGGCGCACAGGTAATTACTCAACCACGCAATGAAACCGAGCACTGGCTTGTACAAACTGTATCAGCACAGGCTCAAAAAGCAGGTATAAAAATGCCAGAAGTGGCAATTTACGACAGCCCAGAAATGAACGCCTTTGCAACCGGCCCAAGTAAAAACAACTCGCTGGTGGCGGTAAGCTCAGGCTTATTACATAACATGAGCCAAGACCAAGCGGAAGCGGTACTTGCCCACGAAGTATCGCACGTAGCTAACGGCGACATGGTAACGCTTACGCTAATACAAGGCGTGGTAAATACCTTTGTAATATTTGCTGCAAAAATACTAGCAGGCATAGTAGATAACTTTTTAAATGGCGATGAAGAAGAGGGCGGCGGTAGCTGGTCTTACTTCTTATTCGACATGCTATTCCAAGTATTATTTGGTGTACTTGCAAGCATAGTGGTTGCTAGTTACAGCCGTAAGCGTGAATTTGCAGCCGACAGCGGCGCAGCTAAATTGGTAGGTGCAGACAAAATGCGATCAGCCCTTGAGCGACTAAAACAAAACCACCCGTCGCAATTACAAGGCTCAATGATGGCCTTTGGTATTGCAAGTGGTAAAGGTATGGCTGAGCTGTTTTCATCTCACCCGCCGCTCGACGCGCGTATAGACGCTCTGCGTAAATAAGCTAACCCTTATTTAAAAAACACAAAAGCCAGCTTATTTGCTGGCTTTTTAGTATGTGGTAATCGGTTTATCAAACGTTAAGGTTATTTACCAAAAATAATATCAGTAATTCCCTCTGGTGAGAGTATTTCTATCCAGTAGCCGTCTGGGTCTTTTATAAATGCTAAGCCTTTCATTGAGCCATCATCTGGCTTTTTAACAAACTCCACATCGTACTTTGCAAAACGCTCACTGGCTGCGTAAACATCCGGTACGCTAATACCAATGTGGCCAAAGCCTTTAGGCTCTTGGTTACCGCTGTGGTAACCCTCAAAGCTATCGTCGTCTTCTGTGCCCCAATTATGGGTAAGCTCTATTAAAGCAGGGCGACCAAATACCCATTTAGCTTTTGTTTTATCATCACCCTCTGGCTGCTCTGGCTCGTAGCCTAAAAAGTACAACGTAAACTTCATTTCAGGAAAGTCATACTTACCTAATAGCTTCATACCTAATACATTTTGATAAAATTCGAGCGACGGTTTGGGATCTTTAATACGCAACATAGTTTGCTGCATAACATAGCCTTTAGTGGCTTGTTCAATTTGCTCTGAAGATTCGTTATAGCTAGACATGGTAATCCTTTGTATAAATTAAGAAGCGAAAACATAGATATAATGCTTAAACCATCATAATCAACTCTAAGCTAAATAAAAACTCCCTCGCATACATCACTATTTATAACGGATTACGTCCATAAAGCAGAAGTTAGTAAATATACCGCATTATTTTCTAAGCCATTTTCCTAGATGGGTTAGGAAAATGGATGATTTTTAATTACCTAAATACTCATAAACTATACCTAAACAAGGACGTAGGGTACTAAGTATGATTTGTATGGATGAAAATATAACTGAATTTGGCAACATGAGTGTATTGCTTAATACCCAAAGTGACACAAGCTACTGTATACAGTGGTTTAGCAAAATGACTGGCGCTACAGTAATACTTACCCGCAAAGCCTCTCGGCAGTATCAAGTTACCAGAAAATGGGCTACAGGGCGCGAACTCGACGATGTATCAAGTGAGTTTACTCATGCTAATCAGGCAATTATTCACTTTTTAAATAATGTTGATATAGCAAAAATTAACGAACAAAGAATCGCTGCAGCAAAATATCACTGTATAAACTTATTTGTAAAAGCTGAAGGGTTAAGGCCTATAACCAACCTTAATTTACCAAAACCTAGGCTGCAAGAAGCGATTGGCAAAAAGGTGATGGTAAAATCAACATTAGGCAATAACAACATCGCAACCGGATTATTACTTCAGCTGGTGGGTAACCAAGTTGAAATACAAGTAAACCCCGACGACTCATACGATGATCAACCAAGGCAAAAATTTTATACTAAGCAAGTGTCAATTTGCTAAATTAGTCAGCTGCTTTTATTGGCAGTTTTACTTTAATAGTAAAACCGCCATTATTAATAACTTCAAAACTACCCCCTAACGCACTAGAGCGCTCTTGCATAAAAGCTAAGCCATAGTGTCCGGTGTTATCGGTTAACTTTACACCATCGCCGTTATCACTAATTTCTAACTCAATAAAATGCTCGCTCGATTTAATAGTTATAGTGAGTGAGTTAGCATTACTATGTTTAATACAATTGGTTACTGCCTCTTGGCAAATTCTATAAACAGCAATTTCATGCTCTTTAGAAAGCGCTTGTTGTAGTGTGAAACTTACTTCGTAACTTATATTAGCCTGATTAAGTAAGCTTTTTAAGCGTCCCTGAATCATTGCTTTTTTAAGCCCTAACTCGTCAAGCTCTCGTGGGCGAAGATAATGCATTAACTGATAAACAGAGTCATACATGGCATTTGCATTATTTTTTAATGTTGTAACAAAGGTTTGTGTTTTTTCATTACTAATATGAGACAAAATAGCTAAATCTGTTTTTAAAGCTGTTAAGTTTTGGCCAAGTTCATCGTGTAACTCTTGTGAAAGGTGTTTACGTTCGTTTTCTTGTACGGTAACCATTTTAGCTGCAAGGCGTGAGTTTTGATCAAGCTGCTTAGTGAGTGCGCGGTTAATTTTTTTTAACTCTACATTTTTACGTTTAAGCTCAGTAATAGCCGCGCCTAACACCATACTGGTAATGGCATTGGCTAAAATAAATAGCTGGCTTATATAAGTATTACTAGGTTCGTGAGTAATACTTGCTTCAACTATTATTAAAGCGTTAATAAGCGTTGCGCTAGTAATTGCGCCTAAAATACCAAACCGATACGAAAACCAAATAATAGGTAATAAAGATGCAAGGCGAAGTAACGGGTAGGTATCGGGTCGAAGTAAGTATGCAAATATAAGTACAAATATAACTATAGCTAATGTTAAAGCTAAATTAGTCACTTTAAGTAATGCAGGGCGCCTTAACGGAAGCTTTAAAGAGTAAACCAACATAATAAACGGCGCAATAAGCAACGAGCCAGTTATATCGCCCAGGCACATATTTAACTGATACTGCAATAGCTCTTTAGCAACCTGAATGTTTGTAAATTCGAATGCACTTGAAAACAAAAACCACTTTATTGAAGTGCTTGCTACACATAACAAAATTAACGAAAGTATACCTAAGCTATTATTAATGCTTGGCGGCCAACGACTGTGTTTAAACACATACACAAGCGCATAAAAACAAAGCTCCTGCCAAAAGCCATGCAGTAAATTAAACTCCCAAACACCAGAACCTAAATACCCAAAGTGCGCTGCCAAAGCACGAGACGATAACCACAAAGTAACCCAATAGCGTGTTGGCGAAAGCAAATAAAAAGCTATTTTTATCCCTGCGGGAATAAATATAGCACTACTCTCAGGAACGGTTTCTAAATTAGCCCCAACCCAAAAAGCAGCAATACAGGCAACAAAATATATTCCACCTAGTAAAAGGTGCTTTGTAATTTCTTTGATACCTGCGATAGCAGAAAAGGTAAAAGCGGGGGTTGCACTAGGTAAGTTCATCTAGCTTTATTACTCCCGCATCAATGGCTATTTTTAACAGCTCAAACGAAGTGGTTACATTAAGTTTGCTGTAAATATTTGCCTTATGCACGTGTGCTGTTTTAGGCATTATTTCTAATTGTTGCGCTATTTGCTTAGCATTTAACCCTTTTGCTAACAGTGGCAAAGCTTCCTGTTCTCGGTTAGTTAAAATAGTTAAAGCTGAGCTTTGTGTGTTTAATGCAAAATTTACGTCTTCACTTATATAGCGTTTACCCAATGCAACCGATTTAACTGCATCAATTAGCTCTTCCGACGCAGAGCGTTTAGACACATAACCAAGAGCGCCTAGCCGTAGAGCATTACTCACATAAGGTTCGTAATCGTGCATGGAGGCAACAATTGTTTTTATTTCAGGGAAATTTTCGTTAAGGTAGGTTAAAAAAGTAAGGCCATTTTGAGATTCATTAAGTGATATATCTACAATAAATATATCGGGTTGCTCAAGTGCAACGGCAAGTATTGCTTGGTCAACATTGCAAGCTTCTATTATTACTTCCCAGTCGGCTTGTAGTTCTAATAGTTTTTTAAAACTGTCGCGTACTAATTGATGATCTTCAATTATTCCAATGTGCATGTATTTCTCCCTTTAAATTTATTATACATTGAAATACATAACCATCAGCCAAAATATTTATTAAATTTAACTACCTAGTAAATATGTACACTGCAAAAATAAAAGGGCAATAACGCTCAGTATTTATATATTTAAACGGAGACACTATGAAAGCACTAAACAGTATTTTTGGACTCGCAATACTCTTTGTTATTTCAAATGCCAATGCCGCTGATGGAGTAATATCTGTAAAAAGCCCGTTAAGCGCTAAAGCCACAATGGATAAGTTTGAACAGCTAGCCAAAAGCAAAGACCTTACTATATTTGCACGCATCGACCATGCTGCAGGCGCTAAAAAAGTAAATAAAGAGCTTAACCCAACAGAAGTACTTATTTTTGGAAACCCAAAAGGCGGAACACCGTTAATGCAGTGCGCTCAAACAATAGGTATCGATTTACCGCTAAAAGCACTTGTATGGAAAGACGCACAATCGCAGGTGTGGTTAAGTTACAACGAGCCTGTTTATATAGCTACGCGCCATAATGCAGCAAATTGCCCAGCAGCTAAAAAAATAAGCAAAGTATTACACACACTCGTAACAACTACTGTTACGCAATAAATTAAAAAGTGTAAGTAAATAACGCATATAAAGGAGTAACTATGTTTTTTGATGATGTTCAGGGCTTAATACGCGTACTTATTATTGGCGTACTAGGTTATGTAGCGCTGGTGTTTTGGCTGCGTATATCGGGTAAGCGTACGCTTTCTAAATGGAACGTGTTCGACTTTATAGTTACTATTGCGCTGGGATCTATTTTAGCCTCGGTGATTATTTCAAAAAACGTTGCGCTGATAGAGGGCATACTCGCGTTTGTAGTATTAATAGGGCTGCAATATGTTATTACGTGGCTAAGTGTGCGCTCATCTAAATTTGCTTCGCTTATAAAAGCAGAGCCTACGCTATTGCTGAGTAATGGTGAATACTGCACGGCGGCACTTAAATCGCAGCGGGTAACTAAATCAGAAATTCGCGCTGCCATTCGTGGTGCGGGTATATTAGCCATAGAAGATGTAGCCGCCGTAGTGCTTGAAACCGACGGCAGTTTTAGCGTACTTAAGCAAAATAACAGCGGCTTAAAAACCGCGCTTAGCGATGTAAGTGTCTATTAAAATAATCCGCTACAATATACCCAAGGCAGGCTTTATACCTGCCTTAATTTGTATTAATGCCTAAGTTATTTAGCGTGCTGCTCTAACAAACTAAAGGTAGGTAGGCGCCATTTAAAGTGTATTGACGCCATTCGTATTAAGTAGCCTGCAACAAGGCTTACAATAATGCTGATGTTGTCATCAATATTGTAATGGTGCAGTGCCAAGAATAAGCAGGCAACAAGTAACGATACACTCGCGTATAGCTCGTTATGTAATACAAGCGGCGCTTGGCGACATATTAAATCGCGCAGTAAGCCACCAAATACACCGGTTACAACCGCAGCCACTACGCAAATACCATAATGCAGGCCCATATTTAGCCCCACTTGGCAGCCAATAATGCTAAACGCCGCAAGCCCTAGCGCATCTAAGCGCATAAAAATGCCTTTAAATTTAACCACCCACTTAGCAAGCCACGTAGTAACAATACCGGCAATACAGGTAATTAATAAATACTCTGGGTGCTGTACCCAGGTAAGTGGGTAATTGCCTAATAAAATATCTCGCACGCTGCCACCGCCAATTGCCGTGGCGCTGGCTACTAGTACAACGCCAAACCAATCCATTTTCATCCGCCCAGCGCTAAGTGCGCCGGTCATGGCTTCTGCGGTAATACCAATAATATAAACAACGGTTAATAGCATGAGATAATCACTTGAAAATTGCACGTAAAAATAAGGTGTGGATTGTATAGATAAATTAAGTAAATAACGAATGAAAAATCACACTATAAACGCTTAATTTAGATAGAAATAACTAATAACAAAACCGAGTGTAAACAAGCTGTTAAGCTAACAGGTTGGCAAAAGTTAGCAGTCGTAGAATAAAGGACAAATGGCCGTAATTTATAAAATAAAACAGGCTATTTTTTCCTGATTTTTAAAGCTCAAAGCTCGATATTTTTCCTATATGGTTAAGTGCTTTGCCATCTAATTAGAATATTTAAATTAACCTAATATGAATATTCGGTTGCGTGGTAGCAATTTAGGAACGTATACTAACGACTCTTAACTTAAATGGAATTTGCGTAATCGCAGCTTAATAAGCACAGGTAAATACATGAACAAAGGATTGTTAAAAGCGTGGAATGACGAAAAGGGCTTTGGTTTTATTAAATCAGACACCCTAGTGCACGACACCTTTATACACATTTCAGCGCTCAAACATATGAGCCGCAATCCAAAAGTGGGCGACATCATTTATTTTGAAGTCGCTACACAGCCCGATGGCAAAACCAAAGCCGTTAACTGCCGGATAGAAGGCGTCGCTGAGCTTAAAGTCACGCCTAAAAAATCAAACCATCATCGTGTTGCTAAATCCAATTTTACCGATAGCTTTTTAGGCAAAGTCGCTTCAATTAGCATTATCGCCGTACTTGGCTTTATCGCAGTAAATAAATACACCCATTATAAAAGTAACAAGCAATTTAATAACCACACTCCCGTTATTACCAACGCCGATTTAACCACATTTGATGAAAAATACCCAAAAATCGTTATTCCTAAAAGCACGCAAAATTTTACGTGTGATGGTAGGCAGTATTGTACTGAAATGCGCTCACACGAAGAGGCGGTGTTTTTTATAAATAACTGCCCGAATACAAAAATGGATGGCGACGGTGATGGAGACCCTTGCGAGAGGGATACAAGGTTTTAGCGGCTGGGATAGTTATACACTTTTTAGTTAAAGGCTAGGTTGAAAAAATATATTTAATTAATCGCTGTATATAAATTCAGCAATGTAAGTTTTATCCCATAACATTATTAAAAGTCGTTTTGGGGTTAAATAACAAAGGCTACTGAGTAGCAATTGTTATTGTCTGATTATAAACGAGTTGTTTGGTGTAATTATCGAACAACGTAATATACGCCGTTTTGGGGTGTTATAAACCACCAAAGTGGTGTTCTATAAGCTGTTATGCCTCATTTCTAATCAGGCGCTTATCTCAAAGGAGTGATCATGTTAGATGAAAAGTTAGAAGAATTATTAAAAGATAAACTTCCACTCAAAGATTCAATAAATGAACATTTGAAAGTAGCAAAAGTTGAATCGGATAAAGTTGATATCTCAAGGCACAAACTAATTTCAATTTTAGAAAGTATATCTTCTGATGGAGCTTACTTAAGACAATCAGATGTTAACAGAGTACTAGAAGGTTTTGGTATTGATGAGGGGTTATCAGATACTGAAAATGAACTCTTTAGAGAAATTTTTAATAAAGGGCACGGAATAAAAGAAAGTAAAAGAAAAAAATTACATTCCGTAATTGAAACCAAAAAAGATATAGCTGTAGAGAAGTTAGAAGCAGATATTAAAGATTTGACGGATAAACTTAATAATATGGGGGTTAACGATAATCCTGAATTAATTAAGCTTAAAGAATCTGTAGAGCAAATTGCGATTCAGAGTAAGAAAGTCGCTGCACCAGTAAAAATACCATCACCAAAAAATATGGAAGTCCAATTGGTTTCAGCTGATTCACTACAGCGCCTTTCTGAATATAATTCAGATATCAATATTCTTTTAACATTATCAGCGGTATTTCTGGGGGCGTTTTTAGGAATGCTTGGAAATTTAGTATTCAGTGCTAACGTATCAGGTCAAGCATACGGAGTTATAGCTATTTTAGGTGTTGTATCAACTTTGTTCTTTGGGCTTTTCTACCGCTCAGATACTAGAAAGAAAAGCTTGAGTAACGACATTCTAAATGATGATGATGGGATATATTTGGATGACTATAAGGCATAACAAGCTAATTAATAAGGACAAAAAACAGTTGGCTGTTTTCGTTCCTCAACATTTTAGCCAACAAATTTTTGCCCATTATTAGGGCGTTAGTTGTATAAATTATGGCTTAACTTGATAATTTTGTGCGCAAAATATTTTTCCATTAAATGTGCTGGCGAATATATTGATTAATATTGGAATGTGTAGATGACAGAGTTGGATATAAATTCACCTGCTCCAAGTGAGCATATAATTACTTCACTTGAAGTGACGAGTGGCGCATCAATTCCTGCATTGGACTACTTGAAGATATTTAATGCAGATAGCTGGGAAGATCTCACGTTAGAACTTGTTTATTATTGGAAGACTCAATACTCCAGAGTGCTACGCTGTGGTGCGGGCGGTGATATGGGCCGTGATGTTATTGCATACTGCCACGAAGAACCAGCTAATTGGGAGAATTACCAGTGTAAGCATTATGATAAGCGCCTTAGTTTATCTTTAGCTCTTTTAGAAATTGGTAAAATACTGTATTACGCTCATAGAAAAGAGTTTACGTTACCCAGCCAATACTATTTCGTTGCACCACAAGGTGTTTCAAATGATTTGCTAAAACATTTAAATGATTCTAGTAAACTAAAAAATGCCCTCATTGATAAATGGGATAAAGTTTGTAAAAGTAAAATCACGTCCAAACACAATGACAATATTTTACTCAGTGGCGATTTTTTGAAGTTTGTCCAGACTGTTGATTTCTCAATATTTGATCACATCCCTCCGATAAGAATTATCGAATTGCATTCAAACACTATTTACCATGCTCAGCGTTTTGGTACTAATGTAAGGAAGCGCCGACAATTACCTGCCCCCCCAGAAAAAATAACTACTAATGAAATTAAATACACTGAAGAACTTTTGAACGCTTTTGCAGATGCAGAGCAAATAGATAGCTTGACGGTTGATGAGTTATCAGAGGGTTCGGATTACAAATTTGAGTACGAAGCCGCAAGAAGAAATTTTTATGCCGCAGATGATTTAGAAAAGTTTTCTAGAGATTGGCTCCCTGAAAACAGCTACGATGAATTGACTGATGAATGTTTTGAAGCAGTGAGTGCTACTGTCAGACAGAAGCACGATAATGGATATGAACGCTATCTCGCGACAAGCTCTCATGCTACTACCATGAATTATACATCGCATCCACTTAGCCCTTATATAAAAATGCAGGATAAAAAAGGAATGTGTCATCAACTTGTGAACGGTGATAAGTTCAAGTGGATTAAGGAAGGCAAAAAATGACTCTGAGGCATTCAAATTTTAATAGTCCTGTAGAAATTGGCACTCGAGTCGCTTTGATACTTGTGTCACTCGATCAACCCCTTTGCTTGGATGACCTAGTTATTTTAGATTACGCATTATTGTATTCTAAGGAATTTGGCGGCCCCGATAACTTACATCCAGCATTACCGAATCATATTGCAGAAATAGCACACAGGCGTGAAGTTATGCCTAAATCACTGAGCTTTTTATCTAAGCGAGGACTAATGCAGATGATAGTGGACGACACAGGCTACTATTACTCTGCTAACGAAAGTACGACTGATTTTGTATCCTGTTTGCGATCACCATATTATAAAAAGTCATGGGTTCGATTGAACTGGATTTCTGAAAATAGGGAAAAGGTACTAAGTACCAAAATTCTGGAGTTGAAGAGCCTATTATGATTATTAAAAAAATAGAAGTTAAAGGCAAAGAAAAGCCAACAGCTTCAATAGGTTTTAACGAAGGGCTAAATGTTATTGCGGGGGCATCTGACACTGGTAAATCGTACATTACTGAATGCTTTCAGTTTATTTTTGGGGCTAAAGAGCCCCCTAAAGATATCGAGCAGGCCAAAGGGTATACACACCTCGAAGTGACATATGAAGATAATGACGACATTGAGTATGTATTGTCTAGAGAATTAAAAGTTAATGCGAATGTTACTTGTACTGAAAAAAAGAATAACGAAGAGATTACTACAGTCTATAAGCCTAATCACAAAGGCAACCCCAATCTATCTGATTTTTTTCTGAGTAAGTTTTCCTTAGATAATATGATCTTAGCAAAGGGGCTTGAGTCAATGAACCATGCCTCATTGACATTGAAGGTGTTTGAGAAAGTTTTATTAGCTGATGAGGAAAGGATAATTTCCAAAAAATCTCCAATCGGAAGCGGTCAAAACACCGAGAAAACTCAAGAGTTATCTTTTCTGAAGACTGTTTTGACTGGTAGTGATGATGCGGAAATAAAGTCAGCAAAGCAGAGTAAAGAGTCAAAGGAAAATATCGCTAAAAAGAAAGAACATTTGGAAGTTTTTTTAGAGCGTTTTTTCCCCGTATCAAATGATCAAGAAAAGAACTTAAATTATTTAGATGAGCTAATAGAAAAGCTTGAGGCTTCACATGAAAAAGCTGAAGCTGAGCTCAATACTCTTCTTGGATCGAATCAAGAAATAATGCAAAAAAAAGCTGAGCTTAATTATAAGGCAGATAATCTTTCTCAGAAAATATCGGATGATAAAGCGCTATTGCTCCGTTTTGAAATGCTTAAAAGAAAATATCTGTCGGACAAGGAAAGATTAGAGGCAAATTCTGAAGCGACAAATTACATCGAACAATACGAGCTATATAGCTGCCCTCTATGCGGAAGCGATATTAGTAGTGATTCTGAAGAAATTGATCTTGCAACGATTATCAATTCGAATACTTCAGAAATTAAAAAGATTGAAGCTCATTTAATAGATCTAAAATCAACTCAGGACAGCATACGATTATCACTCCAGTCAAATGAAACTGAGTTAAAATCTGTTATTGAATTAGTTGAAGCTAAAAGTAGTATTTTGACTTCAAGTGTAGGCAGTAAAGTTGCTGAAACTAGGTCAATAGTCGAAGATTTAGATAAGGCCAGAACAAAATTCAGAAAAGAAAGAGATCAAGAGCAAAAGCGGAAAGAAATATTTGAAGAAATAGGTAGGCTCCAAGTTGAACTAGAAGAAATCAAGGGTTCCTACCAAATAGTAGATTTCTCCAGTGAGCTTGCTAAGTTAGCTAAAGAAATATCAAATATTCTTGTTCGCTGGGATTTTCCAAATGCTGATAAACTCGATTTTGATACAAGTACTAGAGACATAATTATTGGTGGAAAACCTAGAAGTCACTTTGGTAAAGGTTATCGAGCGATTTGTTTTTCTTCAATTTTATTAGGGTTTATGGAGTATCTCTATTCGAAAGGAAGACATCCTGGCTTTATCATACTAGACTCGCCGTTAACAACGTACAAGAAGCAGGATGAGGCGCTTGAAGGTCAGGACGAAGAAGTATTTTTAGCCAATAATTTGATTTATGCTTTTTATCGAGATCTATGTGATTTCTATAATGATAAGCAAATCATTGTATTAGAAAACCAAGAACCTAGTGAAGATCTAATACCACACATGAACTATATCCATTTTTCAGGAAACGTAAATGTAGGGCGTTATGGCTTCTTCCCTGTTTCGAGTAACAACTAACAAGTTGCTACACTCGGAAAAATCACTCGCTTCGCTCACAATTTTCCGGTGAGCAAAGCGTTATATGCAAGGAGAGTTCAGTGGTAGCTGATAAATTGAATTACGTAGATAAAGCCTTTATGTTTTTTTCTGAAAAAAGGTAATTGGGGTCACCCATTAGAAAGTTCCGGTCAAGCAGGCAGCTGTGTTTTCTTGATCTTTTTATTCAAAAACCAAGTGTTTTTTATTATTTAAACTCAATTTAAATATGACTACGCACCTAGTAATGACGT
>Ga0207907_100105_pt1 | contig 58264 bp, 47 predicted proteins | sample LinPmetageLP52_FD_184062 | JGI IMG/M metagenome (GOLD analysis project Ga0207907, IMG submission 184062) | Marine viral communities from the Subarctic Pacific Ocean - LP-52 (SPAdes) | ecosystem: Environmental > Aquatic > Marine > Oceanic | place: Pacific Ocean | collected 2011-08-26
TTAAAGTCTCTGAAGGGCCGTTGAAGACTACAACGTTGATAGGCAAGATGTGGAAGTGGTGTGAGCCATTAAGCTAACTTGTACTAATTACCCGTGAGGCTTAACCATACAACGCCAAACGCGTTTTATGCGACAGTTTAGACAGAAGTTAATATGACTAAAGTAGAAATTACTTAGAAAGACTTAAAAAATATTATCAGATATTTTCCAAATTCAGTTAGTGCGTAGAAATACGGATTAACGCCCAAATTTGCTTGGTGACAATAGCGTTTTGGACCCACCTGACTCCATGCCGAACTCAGTAGTGAAACGAAACAGCGCCGATGATAGTGTAGCATTTGCTATGTGAAAGTAGGACATTACCAGGCTTCAAATTGTAGAGAGCCCGACTAGAAATAGTCGGGCTTTTTTACGTCTGAAGAAAAGTGAAATGTGCGCAATTAATACACACTCACAGCAACACCCATCTCGTAGGCCGGGCGAGCGTAGCGACTCCCGACACAAAGAGAGTGTAGCATTTCACTGTGACTCTCCACCGCTGTGGGCACTACGACATCCTACTGCGTAGCGCACCGACTTCAAATTGTAGAGAGCCCGACTAGAAATAGTCGGGCTTTTTTACGTCTGAAGAAAAGTGAAATGCGCGCAATTAACACCCACTCATATCGCGACACAAAGATAGTTTAGCATTTTACTGTAGCTCTCCACCGCTGTGGGCACTACGACATCCTACTGCGTAGCGCACCGACTTCAAATTGTAGAGAGCCCGACTAGAAATAGTCGGGCTTTTTTACGTCTGCAGAAAAGTGAAATGCGCGCAATTAACACACATTCACATCAACACCATCACGTAGGTCGGGTGAGCTTAGAGACTCCTGAAGTTAATTTAATCTTTTTTATTTTTTATAAAAGCTAATTACTCTCATTTCCTTAGATAACAAATTTAATTTTGCTTTGTTACTGTCTTTGATTTAGGATCAAATCAGTTTAAAACCAAGAACTAACAGCCTGTGTATAGATTATTAATTAGCGCCATATCCATTTTATTTTGTTTTTCTGTGTCGGCAGTTGAAGTAACTGATCTATATCAAGATATTTTAAAAGTGGATGACAAAACACGAGATACTCGATTAGCTGCGAGTCGAAAAGCTTTGCTTAATGTTTTAGTGAAAGTAAGCGGTGATGAAACTGCGGATCAAAATAAGTTAGCGCAGCAACGTACTAAAGATATTTCTGATTATATGCTTAAGTTTGAATATGACGAGAGAGCAAATGGACAATTGAAACTCGTTGTAAAATTTGAAGCTCGAAAGATCAACGCGCTAATCAAAGAGTTAAACTTACCTTTATGGGGAGTACAACGTCCATTAGTCGCAATATGGTTAGGTATTGAAGACAATTGGCGCAGAGAATTAGTAACACAAGAAAGTTACCCGCAATTAGAGCAGTTAATTTATGACAAAGCAGGGCGTCGTGGTTTACCTGTCGTTGTTCCATTACTTGATTTACAAGATCGACGTCTAGTAGGTATTCCTGAGGTATGGGGTAACTTTTCTGAACCAGTAGAAGAGGCCTCTAGACGCTACAGTGCTGAGCGAAGTATTACAGCAAGAATGTATAAAGAAGCTGATAGCGAAAATTGGATTTTAGATTGGCGTTTTACTAATGATGATCAATTTGATTCAAATAGATTAACGGGCGATAAGCAGCAAATAGTGAGTCAAATGATTGATACCTTAGCACGAGGTCTTGCAAGCGAGTATGCAATTGACCCAAATGCTTATTATGAACAAGCAACTGCTACGCTCACGCTAAAAGGCACACAAAGTTTTGTTGATATAGAATTAGCGAAACGAAGATTATTGAGCCTAAGTGTTGTTACGCAAGTCAAAATTGTTCGTAAAACACCGGAATTTGTTGAATTTAAATTAAATCATACTGGTAACTTGAGTGATCTTAAAAAAGGGTTAGGGCTAGACTCTTCATTTAAAGATTATGAGGATCCACGCGCATTTTATCATGTTGTTGATAAAAATAGCTTAGAGTATCAATGGGTAACACCATAATGCTAATGTCTGAGCCGATGCAAATGGCACTACCGGTTACTTTACCGGATGACGAAACATTTGCATCGTATTTTGGGGGAGAAGACTCTTTGGAGGTTAATCACCTAAAAGATAGCTTTTCCAAATTAGCAAAAACGTTTCAGTATACATACCTATGTGGTTTAGGTGATTCGGGCAAGTCTCATCTTTTATATGCAACCTGCATAAAAGCACAAGAGCGTGGCTTATCTAATATGTTGCTGTCTATGCGCGAAGTAATTGACTTTGGACCTATGGTATTAGACGGTTTAGAAGCACTTGATGTTCTATGTATTGATGACGTGCATTTAGTTGCAGGGAATGATGCGTGGGAAAAAGCACTATTTAACTTTTTTAACCGATTTAACGAACCCGGTAAAATGTTAGTAGTAACTGCTGATTTACTTCCTAGCATGCTCAATATATCTCTGCCTGATTTAGAGTCTCGTTTAACGTGGGGAACAACCTTTCAAATTCGTTCTATGAGTGATGACGATAAAGCACAAGCACTTGTTAAGCGCGCTCACATGCGCGGCCTTGAATTAAGTGATGAGTGTGCACGCTTTTTATTAACCCGTTTAAGCCGTGATATGCGAGCTTTATTAGATGTACTCGACAAATTAGATCATGCATCTATGGCTGCACAGCGAAAATTAACTATTCCTTTTATAAAATCAACGTTAAAGCTGTAGTAGGTCTAGAATCTAGACCCTGCTTTCAGTTATCATAAGCTATTATCAGAGCGTGTTTACCTTTCCTGATTGGAATTTGTTTAATTTAAGTGGGCTTTAATCGCGTCGTGAGGACATTAGCATAGTTTTTATATGCAATACCCGAACAACAAAGAGAGTAGCCACAAGATAAACACTTCGAACAACACGTGTTTGGTCTTTATTTAGGGTTATTGCATGACTTATGTAGGAAACTACAGCCGAATGCTTAACCTTATTTAATAGCCAACCACACAGTTGAGAAGCAATCTTGAAAGGCCAACACGCTCTTAAGCAATCACCTTCTGTGAAAGATCAGGTATCGAATGAACTTAGAAAATATATTAGCGCAAGCACTTGAGGCGGTAGCCAGTGCCAGTGAAATAGCGCAGTTAGAAGATATCAGGGTTAATTACCTTGGTAAAAAAGGCGAAATCACTAGCTTACTTAAAACGTTAGGTAAAATAGCACCTGAAGAACGTAAAGAAGCAGGCCAAGTTATAAACCAAGCTAAACAGGATGTGCAAGCTGCTATTAACGAAAAGCGTGAATTGCTTGCAAGTAAAGCACTTGAAGAAAAGCTAGCTGCTGAAACTATAGATGTAACTCTGCCAGGGCGTGTTATGCCTACCGGCGGTTTACACCCAGTTACGCGCACTATTGAGCGTATAGAAAGCTTTTTTGGTGAGTTAGGTTTTGAAGTTAAATCTGGTCCAGAAATCGAAGACGATTTTCATAACTTTGATGCGCTAAATATCCCTGAGCACCATCCAGCACGTGCTGATCATGATACCTTTTATTTCAATCCTAAATTAGTACTACGCACACAAACTAGTGGCGTGCAAATTCGTACTATGGAAACTGAGCAGCCACCACTGCGCATTATTTCACCTGGACGTGTATACCGTAACGATTACGACCAAACACATACACCAATGTTCCACCAGGTTGAAGGTTTAATGGTTGATACCGATGTTAGCTTTACGGAGTTAAAAGGTATTTTGCATGATTTTTTACGTAACTTCTTTGAAGAGGATATGGAAATTCGTTTCCGTCCTTCATTCTTCCCATTTACAGAACCTTCAGCTGAAGTAGATGTTATGGGTAAAGACGGTAAGTGGTTAGAAGTACTAGGCTGCGGCATGGTACATCCCAATGTACTTAAGTCTGTGGGCATTGACCCAGAAAAATACACCGGCTTTGCCTTTGGCATGGGTGTAGAGCGTTTAACAATGTTGCGCTATGGCGTAAACGATTTGCGTGCATTTTTCGAAAATGACTTAAAATTCCTGAACCAGTTCCGTTAAGAGTGAAACAATAAAATGAAATTTAGTGAAAAGTGGTTAAGAGAGTGGGTTAATCCTGCTATTGATACGCAAGCTCTTTCGGAACAGCTTTCAATGGCTGGTCTAGAAGTTGATGGTGTTGAGCCTGCTGCTGCCAAATTTAATGGCGTAGTTGTTGGTGAAGTTGTTGAATGTGGTCAACACCCTGATGCAGATAAACTTCGTGTTACCAAAATTAACGTAGGTGGCGATGAGCTACTTGATATCGTGTGTGGTGCACCAAATTGTCGTTTAGGTATTAAAGTTGCTGTTGCAACTGTGGGCGCTGTACTTCCTGGTGACTTTAAAATTAAAAAAGCCAAACTACGCGGCCAACCTTCAAACGGAATGCTATGTGCTTTTGTTGAGCTAGGTATTAGCGAAGAAGGCGACGGCATTATGGAATTGCCAAGCGATGCACCAGTAGGCACTGATTTACGTGACTACCTAGGTCTTGATGACAATATTATAGATGTTGACTTAACACCAAATCGTGGTGATTGTTTAGGTATTAAAGGCCTTGCTCGTGAAGTAGGTGTTTTAAATAGCATTGACGTAAATGTATTAGATATCCCAGCGGTTACGCCAACAATTGATGACAAAGTATCAATTGAGCTAGTTAACGAAGATGCATGTCCTCGTTACCTTGGCCGTGTGATAAAGGGCATTAACCTTGATGCTGAAACACCACTTTGGATGGTTGAAAAATTACGTCGTAGTGGCGTACGTTCTATCGATCCTGTAGTTGATGTTACTAACTATGTATTACTTGAACTTGGTCACCCAATGCACGCGTTTGATTTAAATGCGATTGAAGGTGGTATTAAAGTTCGTAGTGCAAACGCAGGCGAAGAACTTGTTTTATTAGACGGTAATACCGCTAAATTAAACGACACAACACTTGTGATAGCCGATCATAATAAAGCACTTGCAATTGCGGGTATTTTTGGTGGGGAGCAATCAGGTGTTACAGATAAAACATCTGATATATTACTTGAAAGCGCATTTTTTAATCCTGTAGCAATTGCAGGACAAGCACGTAGCTACGGTTTACACACTGATGCTTCACACCGTTATGAACGCGGTGTTGATTTTGCTCTACAACACGATGCAATGGAACGTGCAACAGCACTTCTTCTTGAAATTGTGGGGGGTCAAGCAGGTCCAGTAGTTGAAGCTGTTGCGGCTGATAAACTACCAAAAGTGACTGAAGTACGTCTTCGTCGTGCACGTTTAGACCGTGTTATTGGGCATCATATTGAAGATGCTAAAGTAACAGACATTCTTACGCGTTTAGGTCTTGATCTTAAAGTAGAAAATGAAAGCTGGAGTGCGGACGTACCAAGCTACCGTTTTGATATTCGCATCGAAGAAGATTTAATTGAAGAAGTAGCACGTGTTTACGGTTACAACAGCATTCCAAATGTTGCACCAACTGCAAAACTTAAAATGACGACACATAACGAAGCAACTATTGCGCTTAGCAAGTTCCGCAATACGTTAGTGACTCGTGGTTACCAAGAAGCAATTACGTACAGCTTTGTAGACCCTAAAGCACAAGCTATTTTACACCCAGAGTGTAAAGCAATGGTATTACCGCATCCTATTTCAATTGAAATGTCAGCAATGCGTGTAAGTTTAATGCCGGGTTTATTAGCGTCTGTAGCGTATAACCAAAATCGCCAACAGCCTCGTATTCGTTTATTCGAACATGGTCTTAAATTTATAAGCGACGAAAGTGCAGAAAATGGTGTTTACCAAGTACCAGTTATTGGCGGTGTTATAACTGGCCTTGTAAATGGCGAGCATTGGGTTGAAGAAAAACGTAATGTTGATTTTTACGATTTAAAAGGTGATGTTGAAGCCTTACTTTCAATTACCAATGACATTACTCGCTTTGAAATTAAAGCCGAGCAGTCAGATGGACTTCACCCTGGTCAATCAGCAGTAATATATGTTGATGGTAAAAAGGTTGGTTTTTTTGGTGCTTTACATCCTCAAGCTCAAAAGTCGTTAGATATCAACAACGCAACTTTTGTTTTTGAAATTGAAATGTCAGCAATAGAAAAAAGAAATTTACCGCAAGCCGAAGGGGTGTCTAAATTCCCTTCAAATCGCCGCGACATCGCGATTTTAGTGGCTGACAGCGTTAAATCTGGCGACATTTTAAGCGTGATCGAAAAAGTTGGCGGAAATCAATTGGTTGACCTAAACTTATTCGATGTGTATAAGGGCAAAGGTATTGAGCCAAATTATAAGAGTTTGGCGATTGCTCTAACACTGCAAGCGGTTGATAGAACACTCGAAGAGAAAGATATCAATCTAGTAGTTGATAACGTGGTGGCCGAATTGGCCGAACAGTTTAATGCATCGTTGAGGGACTAGATATGGCGCTTACTAAAGCCGACATAGCTGAACACCTATTTGAAAAGCTCGGGATCAATAAAAAAGATGCCAAAGATTTAGTTGAAGCGTTTTTTGAAGAAATCCGCTCAGCGCTAGAAAAAGGCGAGCAGGTTAAGCTCTCTGGATTTGGTAACTTTGATCTTCGAGACAAAAAAGAAAGACCAGGCCGCAATCCGAAAACAGGCGAAGATATTCCTATTTCGGCACGTCGCGTGGTGACTTTTCGACCAGGTCAAAAGCTTAAAACCCGCGTAGAAGTGGGCACAAGCAAAGCAAAATAAAAAAAGGCAGCGTAAGCTGCCTTTTTATTTGCCTGAATAACCTAGTTATTAAATTATACCAACCTGCATAAATCTTTGATCAATTTAACGAATTAAATAGCACTATAACGTCGTTAAAATATTTTTATCTAGAACAACTAGATACAAAAGTTTTTGCCTAGTTCTAGCGTAATTTTCTTAACGTTAAATAGACCCCATACATAAGCAGATTGGTATTAGGTTATTTTTGCGATTATAAATTAAAACTCTCGAGGAGATACAAAATCACCTGCCATTATTTGCTGAAATGTTTGCTCTGCAAGTACATCTAGGCTATCTAAGCTTTTACCATTTGCGACTAATTTCTGCTCAATTTCAAATACATCAATATTTTCAATCCCCGACATTTTCGCTACTTTAGAAAATATATATGCGTGCTTAAACTTATCATGTTTATAAAAAAGACTAATAAGTGATGTATACACTTCAGGATTTGGTATGTTGTCTTTTTTATTGAGCTCTAGAGTTTTATAAAGTAAATCAATGGTTTTTTCATCATCAAATTTAATATAGTACGATGCTAAAAAAAATTGCATTTCGGCACTTTGCGTTACACTTTTATCATTTTCTATAGCCAATAATTTAGTCAACGCACTTTGGTTGTTATTTCGTGACCATTGGTAGTAGAGCAAACCTGGGTGGTTTGTATTTTGGGTATCTTGATATAACCGAGTCATTTCTTTAATACTCGTTAATTGACCATCAATACGTGACGTTTTTTTAGCTTTTAACTTAATATGTTCAATTTTAGCGGCCAAAGTTATGCATTGGTTATAAGATTCAAAGTCCTTGAGTAATTGGTATTTATTTTCATCAGTAGGGTCTTTGTATTCTATGTAGCGTTTGATAATTACATCAGAACGCTCATCCTTGCAGTGACTGTCTTTGTTTAAGTCGCTACAAAAGCCAGGTGTTTCTTTGCACACTTGTGCGAGTGTTAACGGCTCTTCACACCCTGCCAATGTTAGCAAACCCAATAGTACACTTGCTTTTTTAAGCATTCCTTAACCCCAAATGAATATTTACTTTGTTATTCTAACGCAATCATTTAACGCCTAACAGTAGAGAATAACTTCAGTTTAAATTAGAATAGCCCTGCCTGAAGTGCATTACTCTCAAAATATAGTGCATTTTTAAAGGCTATCCGTTCAAAATGATAAACTTAGGTAAATAAAATGACCTCATCTCACGAGTTAGAATACACAAATAGTTGGCAAGAGCGCCAAGATTACGCAGAAAGCATGCAACCAATCATTGGTAAGCTTTACCGTAATCGTGGTATCGAAATCGCTGTATATGGCCGTCCTCTCGTAAATGCCAGTACTATCGATATTATCAAATCTCACAAAACCGTTGCTCAGTTTGAAGGCACTAAATTACGTTTGCGCGAAAGCTTCCCATTTTTAGAAGCAATCAGCAAAATGGAATTAAACTCAGCACGTATTGATATTGGTAAGCTTGCATATAGTTATTTGTTCACTGAAGCCGCAAAAGGTCGTTCAGTAGAAGAGTTTGTAAAAGATGAACTTGCAGAAATAACAGACTCACCAGCGAAAGAGCCACGCGATGTAGTATTGTATGGTTTTGGTCGTATCGGTCGTTTATTAGCGCGTTTATTAATTGAAAAATCAGGTCCATATTCAGATTTACGTTTGCGCGCTATTGTTGTGCGTGGTGGTAAAGATGGGGATCTTGAAAAGCGTGCAAGCTTACTGCGTCGTGATTCAATTCACGGTCCATTCAATGGCTCAATCACGATTGATAAAGAACGCAATGCAATTAAAGCTAACGGTAGCTACATTCAAGTTATTTACGCTAACTCTCCTAGCGAAATTGATTACACTCAATACGGTATCGACAATGCATTAATTGTTGATAACACCGGTATTTGGAAAGACGAAGCGGGCCTTGGCCAGCACCTAGAGTGTAAGGGCGCTGCAAAAGTATTATTAACAGCTCCTGCAAAGGGTAATATCAAAAACATCGTATATGGTGTTAATAACAAAGATATTTTACCTGAAGATAAAATTGTTTGTGCAGCAAGCTGTACAACTAATGCAATTACACCAACGCTTAAAGCATTAAACGATAAGTTTGGTATCAATAATGGCCATGTTGAAACTGTACACTCGTACACGAACGATCAAAACCTTATTGATAACTACCACAAAGCAGAGCGCCGTGGCCGTGCCGCAGCACTTAATATGGTAATTACTGAAACAGGTGCTGCAAAAGCGGTTTCAAAAGCATTACCAGAGCTTGAAGGCAAGTTAACAGGTAACGCAATCCGCGTACCGACACCTAATGTGTCGCTAGCTATTTTAAATCTTAACTTAGCAACAAGCACATCAGTTGAAGAGCTAAACGCATTTTTACGCGACACTGCACTTCATTCAGACTTACGTGACCAAATTGATTACACTGCATCAACGGAAATTGTATCTACCGATTTAGTAGGTAGCCGTTACGCAGGTGTTGTTGATTCACAAGCAACAATTGTTGAAGATAACCGTATTGTTTTATATGTATGGTACGACAATGAATTTGGTTACAGCTGCCAAGTAGTTCGTTGTATGCGCGATATGGCCGAAGTGTCATTCCCAAGCTTACCTCGCTAATTTATTTGCAGTGACTTAAAAGCCAGCATGTTGCTGGCTTTTTTGGTCGTGTATTATTTTTAAAGCGTATGCCTTGTGATAGGCTTTAATTAATAAAATGCACATTCGTTTTACTATTTATAAAATAATGTCAGTTCTGTGAATTAATAAGCAGATAAACTTATTCAACCTAAAGGTTTTTTCATGAAAATCAGCAGCAATTTCGACAGTGGTAATATCAAAGTTATTGAAGCCACCGATCCTTTAAATATTCAATTAGAAATTAATAAAGATCACCAGTCTGAATTTTATCAGTGGTTTCACTTTCGTCTTGAAACAACACCTTACCAATTGCATAAGTTAAATATTAATGAGCTTGATAAATCAGCTTACCCAGATGGTTGGGAAGGGTATCAAGCCGTTGCATCATATGACCGCCAAACATGGTTTCGTGTACCATCAAGCTATGAAAATGGCACATTAAGCTTTGAAATTGAACCAGAGTGCGGCAGCGTATATTTTGCTTACTTTGCGCCATACAGTTACGACCGCCATTTAGATTTATTATCTTGGGCACAAAGCCAAGGCGCTTGCCAATTAATAACGCTTGGTGAAACACTCGATGGCCGTGATATGAGTGTGCTTAAAATTGGTGAGCCAAGTGAAGACAAGAAAACCATTTGGATCACAGCACGTCAACACCCAGGTGAAACAATGGCGCAGTGGTATGTTGAAGGTCTACTGCACAAACTTCTTGATGACGAAGACCCACATGCAGCTGCGCTCTTATCAAAAGCAGTATTTTACGTTGTGCCTAATATGAATCCAGACGGCAGCGCACGTGGACACCTTCGTACTAACGCTAAAGGTGTTAACTTAAACCGTGAATGGCAAACACCAAGTATGGAAAACAGCCCTGAGGTTTACTTAGTGCTTAATAAAATGCGCGAAGCTGGCTTAGATATGCACTTAGACATACACGGCGATGAAGCTATCCCATATAACTTTGTGGCAGGCAGTGAAGGTATTCCAAGTTACGATGAACGCTTAAAAGGCTTAGAAGATAGCTTTAAAGCTGCGCTTTTAACTATTACACCAGAGTTTCAAGATGAGCATGGCTATCCAAAAGATGAGCCAGGTCAAGCTAACCTTACGGTAGGTTCATCAGCTACTGCTGAAGAATTTAAAGCCTTAACGTACACAATTGAAATGCCATTTAAAGACAACAATGATTTACCTGATCCAGATTATGGCTGGTCAGATCGTCGTTCGTATCAATTTGGTCAAGATACATTAGCGGCTATTGTTAATGTTGTTGATGATTTAAGATAAAACGCTTATCTAAAAGGGTATCAATAGTTTTGATACCCTTTTTGCTTTTAATAAAACCCTTTGTATAAAAAAAATAATCATATAGCAGCTTTATTCTTAAAACGTTTTCAACGCTTCTTCGCTGCGTATCATCACCGTATCGGTACAAATCAATCTACTTTCATTTAAATACTACAGATGTAGTGCCTTTCGCCAAGTGTGTAATTATATATTTTGAAAATTAAGTGTTAACAAAGTTAGGTTACTTAAGTTAAGATTAATTAAATCATGAGTCGGGACGGGAGAGGTAAAACCTTATTTCGTAAAGCTTATGTAGCGTAGTAGCTAAAGCAGAGTCTCGTAATTAAAAATAATAAATATAACTATAGAGGATATCCATGGAAGCTTTTGTAAGTGCTGTTAATGATGTTGTTTGGAGTGATGCACTCATCTATTTATGCCTAGGCGCAGGCTTGTTTTATTCAGTATTAACTCGATTTGCTCAAGTTAGACATTTTAAAGAAATGTGTAAGTTATTATTTAGTCCTAACACGTCTGATAAAGGTATCTCATCTTTTCAAGCCCTTGCAGTATCGTTATCTGGACGAGTAGGCGTTGGTAATATTGCTGGTGTTGCTGCCGCTATCGGCTTTGGTGGACCAGGCGCAATTTTTTGGATGTGGGTTGTTGCATTTTTAGGTGCAAGTACTGCATACGCAGAGTCTACTTTAGGCCAAATTTATAAAACAGAAGAAGATGGGCAATACCGTGGTGGCCCAGCGTACTATTTTGACCGTTGTTTAGGGCAAAAGTGGCTAGCTGTTTTATTTGCTGTTTCGGCGATTATTGCCTGTGGTGTTTTTCTACCTGGCGTGCAAGCAAATGCAGTAGGTAATGCGTTTACCCAAGTGTTTGGCAATGGCAACATGGTTACTACTAGCTTTGGTGACGTAGGTAGCTTTAAGTTAGTCGCTTTAGCAATCATCCTTATTGTTTTAGCGTTTATTATTTTTGGCGGTATAAAGCGTATTGCAAACTTTACGCAAGTAGTAGTGCCATTTATGGCGCTTGGTTACATAGTACTGGCATTAATCGTAGTATTTTTAAATTTAGATAAAGTAGCTGATATATTCTATCTAATTATTAGTGATGCATTTACTGCGCAGGCAGGTTTTGGTGCTGCTATTGGTTGGGGCGTAAAGCGTGGTATATATTCTAATGAAGCTGGCCAAGGTAGTGGGCCTCATGCTGCAGCCGCTGCAGAGGTTGATCACCCAGCTCAACAGGGTTTAGTACAAGCTTTTTCGGTTTATGTTGATACCATTTTTGTATGTACTGCAACAGCATTAATGATTTTAATAACGCAGCAATATAATGTTGTGGGTGATTTACCAGCAGGACAGTTTATTGTACAAAATGTAGATGCAGCCACTGAAGTAGGCTCAGCAGCCTTTACTCAAATGGCTTTATTTAGTGTATTTGGCAGCTTTGGACAAGCATTTGTCGGTATTGCATTATTCTTCTTTGCCTTTACCACAATACTTGCTTATTACTTCATTGCAGAGACAAATATTGCTTACTTAAATCGTTACTTTAAAGGCAATATCCCGCTTGTCCTTGTGAAATTTGTGATTATGTTCATGGTTGCATACGGTATGGTTAATAATTCAGGTTATATCTGGACTATTGGAGATATTGGCGTTGGCTTAATGGCTTGGATTAACATATTGGGTATTTTAGCTATTTTCTTTGTAGCTAAGCCAGCTTTGTTATGTTTGAGCGATTATGAGGATCAGAAGAAAAAAGGCGGAAAAATCACATTTGATCCAGTTAAATTAGGGATTAAAAACGCCTCGTTTTGGGAAAAGCGTTTAGAGAAACAGTCAAAAGACGCTGAGTAATTAAACTTAGTGGGCAACTTAGAAAATTATAGCCCCTAAATCAGTTGTTGGTTTGAATTCAAAAAAGACAACGAGAAATAAAACAAGTACAATAAAGGCGCCGAAAGGCGCTTTTTTTATGCGTAGTATGGAGAGAAGTATGGCGATTATTCGTTGCCCAAAATGTGCAAAATCAATTTCAGATAAACATAAGCAATGTCCGCATTGCGAAAGCAACATTGCAGAGCTAAACGACGAGCAAGTTTTACAACTTCAGCGCGAACAGCGAATTAAAAAAAAGCAGATGTTTATAAATCACTCCTTTTTGGCGCTTATCTTATTTTTAGGTGGTTTTTTCTGCTTGTACTTTTTACAACCGCAAGAAGAAACACTTCAGTGGTATGCTTACACTGCCGCGATAGGCATAGGCTGTATTTGGTACCTTGTAAATCGTATTATTTTAGTGACTCTAAAAAAGAAAAAATGACATGAACATCGACAATCTTGTACAAAATATTACTCCCGAATTATTCGAACGCTTACAATACGGTGCTTCTACTGGCAAGTGGCCAGACGGTACCGTTTTATCAGATGAACAAAAGCAACAAACAGTGCAGTTGGTTATGTTGTATCAAGCAAAGGTGGCTCAATCAAACGAGCAATTTACGATTGGTGCTAATGGTGAAATGATCCAAAAGACAAAAGCTCAACTACAAAAAGAATTCAAATCAGACAACGAAATAGCTAGGTTTAGTGAACATGATCTTTAAGCACCTTTTTACACCTAAGTGGAAACACCCAAAGCAACAAGTACGTCTTGATGCTATCGAAAAATTAGACATTGAACGTGATGCAACCATATTAAACACGTTAGCACTTGAAGATAGCTCAGCTGAAATTCGCCGTAAAGCGCTGCAAAAGGTAAATAATTTGCCGCTATGGTGGAAAGCGTATAAACAAGATCAAGCATTAAAAGATATAGCAGAGCTGCAAATATCTAATGCTGTTTTAAATAGCGAAAGTACACTAACAGCGCAAATCAAAAGTGAATACATAGAGCGTTTTGCACCTGTTAAAACACTCGAAAAGTTAGCATTTGCAGAAAAAGAACTGCAAGTACGCGTTAAATTATTAAAACGTTTAGCAAATCCAAAATTAGTAGAAAAAGCATTTAAAGAAGGTAGCGAAGAGCTACAAACTCAGTTAGTTGAACTTGTTATTACCCATCAATTAATTAAGCCATTAGTAAAACATGCAAAAGGTGATGCAAAAGCAGCACTTGAAACGCATATTGAAAATGAGCGTTTAGCAATTGAAATGCCACTTCAGGTTGAAAGTGCAACACGTGTTATTTTAGCTAAGTTAAATGCTTTACGTGAAAAAACAGATTTTGGTGTTGTAAATTCACAAGCCGGCGAATTAATGGCCCAGTGGCAAGCACTTGAGCTTAAATGGTTAAGTGATGAGCGTGTTAAGCTGCTTGATGAAAAATACATTTCTATTACTACTAAGTTAGATGCACACATTGAACAGCTAAAAGCGGTACATGACAAAGAGCAGCAGCAATTAGCGCAACAACAGCGTCAATTATTAGCACTTGCAACACTTGAAGCTTTAGGTGAAGAAATTGAAAATGCCTTACAGCTTGGTCTTGAAACTCCAGAGCAAATTCAACAAGATTGGCTTGATGCAAAAGTAGCGCAAGCTAAGCAAGCTATTAGCGAAACAGAACTTGCTAATAATGCACAATCAAAACTCGCTGTAAGCAAGTTAGAAAAACTATTTACTCAAGTTGCTAAGTTACCCGAGCTAACAACGGCTATTAAAGAGTACAAACTCGCTTTTGCAGCATTATGCGAAATTAAGCCAGCAGAAGATTTAGCACAATACGATGCAACTCTAACTGAATTTAATAATGGCTTTAAAGCAGCGCGTAATCATTTGAATATTTTAGATGGCGCACTGCAAAGTACCTTTAAAACACAGTTAAATGGGCATAAAAAGCAATTTTTAGCACCAATGAATGAGCTAGTTAAGCCACTTGAAAAAAACCAAAGCCAAGCAAAGCGCAAAGCTCGTGATGTTAAGCGCCTAATTGAAGAAGGTCGTTTTAATGTTGCTTTTGGCGTGTTTAAAGGCTTTGAAGAGTTATTTAATACACTTACTGAGCAATATCAGCAGCCACTTGTGAATATAAAAGCAGACCTTGAAGCGCAACTTGCAGATGCGAAAGATTGGCAAAAATACGCTGCAGCACCAAAGCGTAAAGCTTTATTAGAAGAAGTAAGTGCATTAGTAAGCGAAGAGTGTACAGACCCACAACAACGCGCAGAGCAAGTAAAAGCGCTACGTAAACGCTGGAATGAGTTAGGTCGTTTAGATACAGATGAAGAAAAGCAACAAGGCGTGCAGTTTGATGAACAAATCGAGTTGTTATTTGCGCCTTGCCGTAGTTACTTCGCAGAGCAAGAAGTGCAACGCGAAGCATCAAAAGCACAACGTGAAAATATTATTAACGACATGCATGCGCTCCATTTACAGCCAACTGCTGAGGATGACTTTGATTGGAAACAATATGAAAGCCAATACAATCGTTTAAATAAAGCGTGGCGTAGTGTGGGTAAAGTTGACCCTAAAACATACCGTACACTAAACGATCGTTATAAAAATGAGCAACAACAAGTACTGGCTTTATTAAACGCATTTCATAAAAGTAATGCAGCACTTAAAAATGAGTTAGTAGAAAAAGCGCAGCAATTATCACAAAGCGATGATTTAGCCGCTGCGTGCCAAGAGTTGAAGCAAATGCAGCAGCAATGGCAAACCATTGGCTTTGCTGGTTTAAAAGCTGAAAATGCGTTATGGCAAAAGTTTCGTCAGTATAACGATGAAACATTTACCAAGCGTAGTAGTGAGTTTGAGCAGCAAAAACTCGAGCAAAACGAGTCAGATAAACAAGCAATTGCAGAACTTGCTGAACTTGAAGCAGCACTTAGTGATGTTAATCAAAGAGCGCAGTTGCACGACCTAGAAACAAAAGTGAAAGGGTACACGCAATTTAGATCGTTAGCGCCAAAGGTTACTAAGCTACTAGCTGCTATTGAAGATAAGCTTGCATTGCTTACAAGCAAATCTGAGCAAGCTAATTTAGATGCATTAATTACTGCACTTGAAAACAATGAAGCGTTACCAAGTCAGTATCAAGCACCGCTTAAAACAACATTAAGTAAAGAGCAACTTATTACTCGCATGGAAATACTAGCGAACGTAAGTTCAACCGATAAGTCACTTAGAATGGCAGAACAAGTAGCCATGCTAGATGACAAACATCGTGGCGATCATGCTGATTTAAACTATTATTTAAAACAGTTATTAGCGCTCAGTGACGGTTCAGTTGAACCTGACACACTAACGCGACTTAAAGCGACACTTGCAGCTTAATAAAATCAGCATAATCTATGCTGGTTACTATTTTACTAAGCCGCTTTAATAGCGGCTTTTTTATGTATCACTAATTCATAAACAAAAGGGCTCTCATGAGAATTTTAGTTATTATTGCAGCGTTATTTTTAACTGCCTGTAATACCACGCAAGGCATATCAGTATATTCATTTACCAACTCTGAGGTTGAATCTGTACTGGGTAAGCAATTACCAAAGTTAAGTGAAAAAGTAAGCTTAATGGGTTTACCCGTTCAGTTTGATGTAAACGACTTAAGTGTCAACATTGGTCCTGATAACCGCGATGTTGTTGTGCTTGGTGCCGATTCGAGCGCTGAAATTAATGCATTCGCACTTAAATACCCTGTGCGTTTAAAGCTGCAAATTGAAGGTAGCCCATTTTACGACAGTGAGAAAAAAGCAGTGTTTTTACGTAATATTAAATTACTTGATTCGAGTGTAGATGCCGGCGGTTTTAAAGGTAATTTAGGTGCGCTTGATAGCCAAGCAATGGATGTTATTAATGCTTTTTTAGCGGTTAACCCAGTTTATACATTAAACATGGATGACCCTAAAATGATGCTACTTAGTAAACTTCCACTTGATATGAAGGTGGTTGAAGGCGCAATTAAGCTAGTACCTCGTCTATAAGTAGATCTACCTACTTACAATATACGTATTGATTAGCCTGACTTTCAGGCTAATTAGGTTTTAATATTATGGCGGCTCCTCGTACTGTTCCCACTTCTCGGCTTTCCCGTTTTGCAAAATTAGGCTCACTTGCCACAGGTGTTGCTACCAACATGTTAGTTGATGGTGCTAAGAGCGCGCTAACTGGTAAAGGTTGGGACAATAAAAGCTTACTACTACAACCTAAAAATATTGAAAAACTAGCCACACAGCTATCACATTTACGTGGTGCAGCAATGAAACTGGGGCAATTACTTTCAATGGATGCCGGTGATCTACTTAGTCCTGAATTAGCTCAGTTACTTGCTTTACTGCGCTCAGATGCCAACCCAATGCCTCATAAGCAACTTGTAGCGGTATTAAAAGAGCAATGGGGAGATGACTGGCTAGCGCGTTTTTCTCATATTGAATTAAGGCCTTTTGCTGCAGCTTCTATAGGGCAAGTTCATTTAGCTTATAAAGAAAATGGCGATCAGCTTGCTGTTAAAATTCAATATCCTGGTATTGCAAAAAGTGTAGTAAGTGATGTCGATAACGTTATTTCTTTATTAACGATTTCTCGATTATTGCCAAAAGATCTTAATATTAAACCACTTATTGGTGAGGCTAAGGCACAGTTATTAGCTGAGGCTGATTATAAACGTGAGGCTCAGTACTTAATACGTTATAAAAATGCATTAGCAACTAATCCCCACTTTAAAGTACCCAAAGTATATCCAGAGCACAGCACACAACAAGTGCTAACTATGGAGTATATAAAAGCAGAACCTATTGAGAGCATTACAGAGCTACCAGATAGTCAAAAAAGCTTTGTTGCAGAGCAACTGATTGATTTGTTTTTTAAAGAAATGTTTGAATTTAAATTAATTCAAACCGACCCTAACTTTGCCAACTTTCATTATCAGCTTGATACACAAAAAATTGTTTTATTTGATTTTGGTGCAACGCGAGAAATATCAACCGAGCTTAGCTTAGCGTACTTAGCCTTATTTAAAGCGGGTAGCGAAAACAACCGAGAAGGTGTACTTAAAGCGGCATCACACATAGGTTATTTTAAAAATGACTTAGTTGATGAGTATAAAAACAACGTCATTGATTTATTTTTAATGGCGTGCGAGCCGCTAAGAGCAGAAGGGGAATTTGATTTTAAAAATAGCGAACTCGCGCTCAAAATTAAAAATGCAGGGCTTGCCCTTAGTGCGCAATCTCAACAATGGCATACACCGCCCGTTGATGCGCTATTTATCCACCGAAAACTTGCAGGACTTTATTTAATAGCCGCAAGGCTAGGTGTAAAAATAGATGTAAAAACGTTATTTAAGCACTATTTATAGCGTTTTAACTTACGCGTAAGTGCACTTTAAGTAATGAGTGCACTTAGCGTATAAAATTGCCATAATGCTCGCGATATTTCGCGAGGTGTATTTATGATAAAACAATTTTTAAACGATCCTAAATTATTGCTAAACGCAGTAGGTGAGGGCATATACGGTTTTGACCTATCGGGTAATGCGGTGTTTGTTAATCCTGCCGCTGAGCGCATGACAGGTTGGTGCGCTGAGGAACTATTAGGTAAAAAAATACACCAATATCATCACCATACTCATGCTGATGGCACACCTTATCCCGCAGATGAATGCCAAATTTACTGCACCATGTTTGATGGAAAACGTCGTGAAGTTAAAAATGAAGTTTTTTGGCGTAAAGACGGTAGCTCATTTGCAGTAGAATACACTTCAACACCGGTTTATCAAAATGATAAGTTAATTGGTGCTGTAGCGGTATTTCGCGATATATCACTGCAACAGCAAACACAAAATGCACTGCAAGAGGCACTTGAGCAAGTAAAGCATTTAAGTGAGCAGCTAAAAGATGAAAACAACTACTTAATTGCAGAGCTCAACGAAGACTGGCAAGACTCAGGGCTAGTTGGACAAAGCCATATATTTCAAACCATGTTAGATCAAATAAAACTGGTGAGTGAAACCGACAGCACAGTACTTATACTTGGCGAAAATGGCACGGGTAAAGAGTTGGTAGCCCGTAACTTGTATAGGCTGAGCAAACGTAGCGAACAGGCCTTTATAAAAGTAAATTGCGCCGCATTTACCCCGAGCTTGCTAGAATCGGAATTGTTTGGCCATGAAAAGGGCGCGTTTACAGGTGCCAATGACCGCCGTAAAGGGCGCTTTGAACTTGCTGATAAAGGCACCTTGTTTTTAGATGAGATAGCAGAGCTTCCACTTGAGGCTCAAAGTAAATTACTGAGAGTCCTGCAAGAACAAGAGTTTGAACGCGTGGGTGGCAGCAACACGCTAAAAGTAAACATTAGAGTAATTGCAGCGACTAACCGCGACCTGTGGGAAATGGTACAAAAAGGCACGTTTAGAATTGATTTGTATTATCGGCTTAATGTATTTCCTATAAAAGTACCCGCCCTTAAAGATCGAAAAGAGGATATTCCTTATTTATGCGCTAATTTAATTGCGCAGATAAATAAACGACTGGGTAAACACTTAAAAGGGCTAAGTAAAAAAGCAATTACGCAGCTGCAAGCCTACAATTGGCCAGGCAATATTAGAGAGCTGCAAAATGTACTTGAACGCGAAGCTATTTTATCTAATCAAGCGGTACTTCAGCTAAGTCAGCCTTTGCAAGCGGGTGGTGGAATTATTATTAATCCTTCACTTACGCTCGATGAAGCGCAAAAGCAGCATATAACCTCTGTTCTTGTGTTATCGCACTGGCAAATATCAGGTGATAAAGGAGCGGCAGTTAAATTGGGCTTACCTGAGAGCACACTACGCTCAAAAATGCGAAAGTTAGGAATTGCTAAAAATTCGTGATATATCGCGAAGTGCGTTTAATGTCGCGAATTTCATTTTATTGCTTTGAAATAAACCGTTTAATATCAATGATGTAAATAAATTTTCAGCTTGGTCTGAAAGTTGCAAATGCTTGCGTAATACCCGTCATTATGAAGCAAGTACTATGAAGTTTGATATTAAAGCAGAAGACATGATCATTAAGCCCTATAACACCGAAGGGCCAATTTATATCCGCGAGCAAAAAGGATTTTTTCAGCGCATACGCCGTAATTTAGGTTGGCTGCTAATGCTAACTTTTATTGCAATACCGTGGATCCAATATAACGGTCAACAAGCTGTGCTGCTTGATGTGGCAACGCAAACCTTTACTATTTTTGGTTTAACACTCCTTCCTCAAGATTTTATGATTTTAGCCCTGCTATTCATGGTGGGGGCTTTTGCGTTATTTTTTGTAACCAACTGGCTTGGTCGGGTTTGGTGTGGATACACGTGCCCGCAAACAATATGGATGCTCATGTTTTCGTGGGTAGAGCAGCGCATAGAAGGCACGCGAAATCAGCGAATTAAATTAGATAAATCTCAGTGGACGCTAAGTACTTGGCGCAAAAAAATAACTAAGCACAGTGCGTGGATTATTATTTCAGTTTTAACCGCCACCTCGTTTATGGCGTATTTTATTCCAGCAAAAAGTTTGTATATGGAAATGCTTACATTTGAATGGTCAGGTATTACGAGCTTTTGGGTGTTTTTATTCGCTTTTTGCACTTACGGTAATGCAGGGTTTTTACGCGAAAAAATGTGCACGATTGCTTGCCCGTATTCTCGTTTTCAGGCTGTTATGTTTGATAAAGATACGTTGCTTGTAACCTATGATAGCACGCGCGGTGAAAGCCGAGGGCCACGTAAACGCAAAGCTGATCCAAAAGAGCTTAACTTAGGTGACTGTGTAGACTGTAACTTGTGTGTAGAGGTATGCCCTGCAGGAATAGACATTCGAAATGGCTTACAATATGAATGTATAAACTGTGGCTTATGTATTGATGCTTGCGACGATACCATGGAGAAATTTGGTTATCAAAAAGGCTTAATTAAATACGCCAGTGAAAAACAAATGGAAGGCAAAAAAACCAATCCATTTAGATTAAAACTAATAGGATACGGCGCATTAACGGCTTTGTTAATAATTTCTATGTTTGCATGGATGCTGCAACGCACACCAATAGAAGCCTCAGTACTACGCGATAGGAATGCGCTTTATAGAGTGAACTACGAGGGCCTGGTAGAAAACCCTTATACACTTACTATTATTAATAAAACGCAGCAAGCTCTGCATTACAGTATTGCCATAGAGGGCTTGCCAGAAGCAACACTCTCAAGTCCAAGTTCTACACTTATACAGCCAGGTGCAATGAAAAGAGTCCCCGTTACTGTAACAGCCGATGGTTACAATATTGCGCACAAAGTGAGTAAGTTACAATTTGTAGTAACAGCGCAAGAAGATGCCAGTATTACTATAACCAAAGACAGCCAATTTTATAAAAACTAGTACAGTATATAAGCTCTATATAAACAATGACTTGAGCTTTACCTAGCTCAAGTCGTTGTTTAATTCATTTAAAATAAAATGCTTTGCCGATTCTAGATTATCAAAAAGACAATCTTTGAAAGAAACGTCTCTTTTGGCGTTTTGCATTATTCGTTGCATTTGGCTTATAGCAATAGGTGATGTAAGCACAAACGCGCTAATTAAACAGTTGTTTTGCTGCATGCTGTGGCTTATGGCTACCATTTCTTGCTCGGCCTGCGGGGTTGCAGCTACAACGTTTGATGAGTCACTTATATAACCCCATTTCTCGCCTTTAAATGATTGAATGGTTTCAAAAAGCGCTATTTTAAAATTACTTAAAAGCTCAAGTTCTAGGTTTCCGCTAAATTGTGCAATAACTATATTATTTTCAAGCGATAAATTAACGTGTCCGTTTTTATTTTTGTATTCCATTAATACCTCCTAAATTAGCTTTTTATCTAAATTTAGTTTAGCAGCCAAGAGGGTACAAGCGGCTGCAAACTTATTAAAGTGCTTTAATATAGTTAAGGGCGCTTTTAATAACCGCTACTTGCGCCAAAATACATTCTTCATCTGTGGCTGTTGGGCTATCAGGGTATACCTCTGTTGTGGTTACATAGGGTGCATCTGTAAAGCCCATACACAAACCTAAATCGCGTGCTGCGTAATTAATAACGCCAAATTGCTCTTGAGGGACGCCTATTAACTGGTTATTTTCATCACTCGGTGCAATGTGCGTGACCTTTGCTACATCTTCGATAATTACTTTTTGAAATTCAGGCTCAGGCTTATTGGTATCGGCCACTAAATAAAACCCATCAGGTATGTTCCAATTAGTGTTTGTTGTGCCTTCACGGGCAGCAAGTGCGGGTCTAAATTCACTGTTATCGCTGTCGGTTGTTTCGTGTAAATCAATATGAGCAACTAAGTCTACATCGAGTGATTTTACAAACGCCATAATAGCTGCTGACTCTTGTGCTGGGCTGCCTTCGTAAAATGAGCGGTTAGGATCAATAGCATCAGGGTTCCAGCGATTTATTGTTTCATATCCCCAAGGGCTAATGCAGGGCGCAACAACAATATTAAACTGTTCAGAGTGTTGCATAGCAGATGTTTTAGCAAATCTAAGTGCGCCATGTACGCCACTGGTTTCGTAGCCATGTACACCACCGGTGATTAAAACAGTTGGTTTATTGGCATTAAAGTTAGGCGTTTTTAATATATATAATGGGTAAGTACCAGCGGCGTAATTAAGCTCGCCGTATTGCTCTATATCTAAGGTGCTTTTAAGGTCATTAATTAGCGTTACGACTTCGTTTTGGTAACTGCGTTTAATGTTTTGGCGTGCTAACCACTGGGCTTTATCGTTGTTATTCCATTTTTTGCCTGGTGTGCCAATAGGGTATGTGCTGTTAGTCATAATAAACCTTTATATCAACTGTTATTTGTTCTCCTATAAATAAGGAGGGCAATTACAATTGGTAAAATTACTTAATAAAGGCGTAGCTTAACGCTGAGTAAATTAGCGTGCAAATTAAAACGTTAAAGTCATATTTTTAATAGCGCGTGATTGCTGGGCTTTAATATAACTTTGGTTTGCGAACTCACCCGAAATACTACCTAGTCGTTCACGCTTTACACTAACGGTTAAACTACACGTTTTACTTTGATCTACTTGCGAGCTGCTAAACATATCTAAGCTTTGCAAATCTATTTCAAGGCGCGAAGTGCCAAGCGCAAAAAGCATTGATTGTAAAAGTGTTTCATTATTATTGTTAGTGCAGCTACTGCTAAGTTCTACTTGACTAGTACTATTGGGATCAGTGCCATCTAACTGAACTGTAAGGAGACTATTAATACTAAAAGTTTGGTCGTTACTCGGGGTTAAAATAATAAAATTTAAAGGTAGTTCCACACCTGAATTCGCATTTATGCCATCGTCTCGTTTAAATTTAATATCAAACTGTTGGTTATCGTCAGTGGCATTTATATACGCTTGGTAATCAACGTCTAAAAAGTCGGTATCTTTTGTAAGTACAATAGCAGTGTTATTCACAAGAGCTTGTAATGAGTCGCTATCGCTTAAAACAATGTTTGAGCCATTAGCATCTCCCGCATTTAGTTCTGCGTTAACACGCGTGCGGTTACCGTCAGAAACCAGCTCAAAGCCTGCCCAAATTCCTTTTGTTTTTATTAAATTCGACTCTGTTTCTGATGTACATGCGCATAATAATAAAATTAAAGCAGTTGTGGTAATGCACTTTTTAAGCATGTTAGCTCCTTTTAACCACTGAATTAGCTATAAGTAATTGTTTAATTGCGGATATACCTAGTAAATATATTAAGTGTATTTGTGCATTGTTACACAACACGCTATTTGTAAATGTTTAAAATTGTTAATGGTTGTGAGTAAAATGCTAATATTAAGTTTTAAAAGTCAGCCTGCTAAGAGGTTGCTCGATAAATGACTACTATTTAGCGTTAAATGTAATATAAAAGAGTATGTTACAATCAAGTCAAAGCATATCTTCATATTGAGTATTATGGCGCAGTATATTGCTACTCCAAGTTGGCTAGGCCGTTTTTTTACCCGTATTAAACACGTAACTATTGAACAAGAGCGCCTTGTTGTGCATTTTAGAAGTGCTCCCGCACGGACATTTTTAATTAAAGACTTTTATAATTACTCAATACTTAAAAATCGTTTATTTAGCGCCAAAATTAATTTGTGCGATAGTAGCAATACATCAATTAGCTTTTTAAACAAAGCGCAAGCTAAGTCTTTAAATACCGCCCTTAACACGCAATTTTCAGCCATGCTTGAGCAAAAAGTAAATAACGCCAAGGCTTTGCTAAAGCGTTATGCTTTAGATGAGTTTTTACGTGATAGTTCCATAAAAATACTTAATAACGAGGTATTTTTACTTGCTAAACAATACGCTCAAAGTACAAACACATGGCAACAACACTTATCGCCAAGCAGTATTAAATTTTTAAATATACTGAGCTCCACACCCAATACTCACGATGCAATCACACAGCTGCGCCATAAATATGAAAAAAAACAGCTAACTCTTAAAAATGACTTTTTTAATCAAGTAGAGTCAAATCCATTAACAACAGAGCAGCGCTTAGCGGTAATACGCGATAACGATAAAAACCTAGTATTAGCGGCAGCAGGTACAGGTAAAACATCTGTGATGGTCGCAAAATCGTTAGATTTAATAGCATGTGATATTGCCAAGCCTGAGCAAATTTTGGTGCTGGCCTATAATAAAACAGCAGCAAATGAGCTTAAAGAGCGCTTTATTAAACGCGCCACGCATGCAAAATTGCATACCAAAGCACCCACTATTTTAACGTTTCATGCGCTTGGGCTTAAATTATTACAAAGTGCTAAAAAACCAATCGAATTGTCAAAATTTGCAACCGACCCAGTTCAATTAAATAGTTGGTTAACTGGGTGGGTAAGTAAAAAAATACAAACCGAGCCACAGTTTTTAAAAGCATTTGTAGATTTACTCCATGAGCCGATTGATATATTTAGCTTTAAAGATAATGCACAGTACGAGCGGTATGTACGCGATAACGAATACCGTAGCCTTGCGGGTCATAAAGTAAAAAGTTATCAGGAAGTGCTTATTTCAAACTGGCTACATTTGAATTGCGTGGCGCACAGTTATGAGGTGAATTATCACTTTAATCAAGGCGCAGAGCTAAGTGGGCAATACCAACCAGACTTTTATATACCCCAATACGATATTTACTTAGAGCACTTTGGCATTGATAGGCAAGGGAATACTCGTGCCGATATAGATAAAGAACACTATAACGAGCAAATTGCATTTAAGCGTAAGTTACATAAAAAAAATGGCACCACTTTACTCGAAACCTTTCATTACAACTGGGTAGAAGGAAAGCTTGAGCAAACTCTCGCAAAGCAATTAAAGCAGCATAATGTTGAATTAACACCTTTAAGTAGCGACGAAATATTTCATACTTTAAATAACTCAGGGCAGTTACAGCAAGGCATTGATAAGTACATAAAATGCTTACAAGCTATTCGAGTGGAGCAACTAAGTAATAAGCAAATAGCGCAGCGCATCAAGCAAAGTGGTATTAAAAACTATCAACAATATGCAAACTTGTTAGTGCAAATTCATGACGCCTATATAAATGAACTAAGCACGCAAAATACCATTGATTTTGACGACATGATTATTCAAGCGACAAAGGCGATAGTAAGCGGAGATTTTAATGTTCCGTGGAGCCACATTTTAGTTGATGAGTTTCAAGATATATCAAGTGCGCGTATGGGCTTTTTAAATGCGATATTAAAATATGGTAACGGAATACGCTTTACTGCGGTAGGTGATGACTGGCAAGCAATTTATCGGTTCTCGGGTGGTAATTTAGCGCTTACTACACGCTTTAATGAATTAGTGGGCAGCCACTCACTTACTATGTTGCAAAAAACATTTAGATACAACAATAGCATTAGCGATGTAGCGGGGCGCTTTGTAATGCAAAACCCTGAGCAATATAAAAAGCAGATCAGCACACATACGCAAGTAAGCACACCACACGTTATTTTGTTAGACGATTTATACCAAGGCACTAAATCGATAGAAATAAAAGTACAGCAGAGCATAAGCACTATTCAAAAAAATGATGCATCAGCGAGCATTGCCATACTTAGTCGATATAGATACATGTTAAATAGCGTGCAGCAGCATTTAAAAGATAAAAAGCATACAAACCCTCTTTATTTTTGGACATTGCATAGCGCTAAGGGGCTTGAAGCCGATTACTGTATTATTATTGGTTTTGAACAAGGTAAATTAGGGTTTCCTAGCGATAATCAAAATAACGTGCTGGTGGAGTCGTTATTACCAGAGCAAGATGAATTCACTCACTCAGAAGAAAGGCGTTTGCTTTATGTAGGTATTACGCGCGCAAAACATAAAGCGTATTTAATTGCAGACCCTTATGCATGCTCAGCGTTTGTAAAAGAACTAGTAAATGACGATTATCCTATTCAAATCGGCTCCACGTTGTTTAACAAGTCGCAACTAAAGCAAAGAGAGTGTAATACGTGCAGCGACGGATTAATTGTGCCAAAAACGGGTCAGTATGGTGATTATTATAGCTGTACTAATACGCAGATTTGCGAAACTAAACTACGAGTGTGTAAAAGCTGTAGTAGCCCATCGATTGATAAAAACACGTATTCACAATGTGTGAATACAGAGTGTAAAACGCAGCATCCAATTTGTGAAAAGTGTGGTCGCGAAATGCGTAAACGTAAATCTAAGCACGGTGAATTTTTAGGATGCAGTGGTTTCGCGCTTAAAGAGGATAACTGTAAAAACACTCGAAAAATGAATGTTTAACGGCTAACGAGCAGGTTTACACCTGTCTATTTTATAGAACAATGTAAATAGAAATTATATTCATTTGATTGATTTTAACAAGTTATCAATGTCTAATAGAAGAATGAGCTTTAACTGTTGTTTATTATGCATTTTTTCAATAGGTTCTTTTTATTAAACGATCACTATTCAGCCCCTGATCAGGTTGCTAATTGGCGAATAAGTGCACTGCGCATTATTCTATCATTAGTAATGGTGTTATGTTTTGCTGTGGTGTGCCACACGTACGCAAGCGCTATTGAGTTTAACTTAATTTATATTGTTGTATTAACAAGCAGTTTTTTTGCGACTGTATGCGGTTTGCTTATAGCAAGTAAGCGTTTTTATCACTTCAGCGCTCATGTACTTTTAATCGCTATTGTAGCTGCTAGCGTGTCAATGAACTTATTTTTAACAGACTTAGAGCTTGCTAAAGTGGGCTCTATGTATATGTATTCCTGCCCAATAATCGCACTTATGCTACTTGGTTATAGAACAGCCCTTGCTTATGGCGTATTAAACATTGTACCGTTTTATATGATCATCAATAACGTTGATGTATCGGGCTTAACTGGCATTGCTCAACAACTTCCCGATGCCAGCTTATACATTACAGGGCTAATATTCTTATTTTTTAACATTTGTATTCCCCTTGCTGTAGCACGCACAATTGTGGCTGCTAAGCGTTTAAACAAAACAATGATAAGCGCTAATACACACCTTAAAGATAAAAATGAGCTTTATCGAAGCCTGTTCACCGAATCAAATAAAGCCAAAATTATTGTTGACGAAAACCTTGTCATTACTGATTTTAATCAACATGCTATTGATATGTTTGGTATAAAAAAAGAATTAAAAGAAGAATGCGTTAACCTTTCTCATTTATTTCCTACTTTAGTTTTTGACGCCCCTAATGCTCAAAATAAAATTGTGAAGTACAAAAAAAGCTATTTTAAAGCCTGCTACCAGCAAATAACAATGAGTACAAACTACCGTGTATACGACTTTTACGATTGCACGCAAGAGCAGCTCATTAAACAAAACTTATCGATGATGGAACAAGAAAATAAACGTTTACGCTTTAGAGACTCGCAAACAAAACTACCTAATAGAGAATGGTTTGAGCTGCAATGCGACAGATTAACAAGCAAATACCAAAAAGGTTTTTTTATCGTTGTTACCCAAAGTGCAAATAGTGAATACTTAAATTTAAAGCTCACTAAAGCCGACTCTCAAGCATTACTTATTAACGCGTACAAGCGTTTAAAGGCGATGGCAGATGGGCCGTTGTTGTGTGCCCATATAGGAGTAGGAAAGCTTGCTTTTATAATTGGCGCAAACTCGCAAAACGAGCTTGAAGATAAGCTATTAATGCAAATAAAAAATACATTAGATAAAACTTATAATGTGTTTGGCACTAAGTGTCAGCAATCATTTTTATTTGGTTTTGCAAAGTATCCTGATCACGAAAAAAACAGCACAACAGTACTTAGCAATGCGTGCGAAGCACTTAAACTAGCAAATTGTAATATGCCCCTTAGTGGTTATAACGAAAAACAATCACAAGCTTTTATCGAAAAATACGAAATTTCGATGTTGCTAGACGAAGCGCTTCAGCAGGGCGATTTGTCGGTACACTATCAACCTAAAGTAGATGCAACGGGTCAATGTATAGGGCTTGAAGCTTTAGCGCGTTGGAACAGTCCCATACTAGGTAATGTGTCGCCAGTGGTATTTATTCCTATTGCCGAAGAATACAGAATGGTCAGTAGATTAACCGATTTGATTATTCAAAAAGTCTGCGCTCAAATTGCCAATTGGACTAAGGCGGGTTTACCGAGTGTGCCGGTGGCAATAAATATATCTCTAATTGATTTTAGTCAAACCGATTTTATGTCAAAACTGGTTAAATACCTTGCCGACTTCAACGTAAAGCCACCTCAAATAGAGTTAGAACTGACTGAAACCTCTCTTGAGGCAAACCAAGCGCATTCGCTAAAGCTTATGCAAACACTGCAATCGTGGGGTTTTACTATTTCGGTTGATGATTTTGGAGTGGGGTATTCTAATATTGCACGCCTTGCCGATTACCCTATTAACAAACTTAAGTTGGATCGCTCATTAATCAGCCAAGTAACGAGCTCTACGCGTCAAAAAAGTTTAGTTAAAGCGGTGCACGTTATGTGTGAAGAGCTTGATATTAAGTGTGTAGCCGAAGGAGTAGAAACCCAAGAGCAAGTAGCAATAATGGCGCAAATGGGGTGTAAAGAATTTCAGGGCTTTTACTTTGCGAAACCAATGCCAGCCGAAAATTTTGCAGAGCATGTTAGCCGCCATGGCTTAGTGTTTAACCCCAAAGAGATGACGGCTCAACTTTAAATGTATAGCAGGTATTTTATTACCTAATTACAAAGCTGTTGGGCGTTTATAGTTATTTCACACTGATGAATAACTCCTGCTCCCCAATGCTGTATATCTGATTGAGCGGTACAGCCTGCATCTTCAATTAAAGCAGTATTGGCATCACATAAAAGTAGCACTGCGTTATCATCTTGTACGTTCACGATAAGCGTGTATTCCCCAAAAGGTGCAAGTTTGCTTAAATCGTTATTAACAGCAGCTTTTAACAATTCATCAGTTGTTGAATAGGATGTTTCACTAAATTTTAATGTGCCATCAACGGCTGTAGCAATATCTTTTAATTGTGAGGCTAAGTCGGCCATCACTTCTGGATTGTTGTTTTTAGGAGTGTAGCAACCGCTAAGTAATACCATGAGGCTTATACAAAGTAAGTGTTTCATTTTATTTGCTCCATACCGTCATCGTGTTGTGTTCATCGTAGCCTGTATCTAGGTTCCAATTTTTAATTGCACTGTAATCAGTATCTAAAAATACGGCATTGGCAATAATGGTTATGTAGTGCTGAATGTTACTAACGGCAAAGTCAAAAATATCGTTGTAATGCATAGGCTCGTGCGGCGTTTTTAGTTGTTCAATAAAAGTGGGGTCTACTTCGTTTGGGCGAGGATAAAACAAGCCTAAATCAGCAGCAACATGGCGTGCACAGGCAAATAATCGATAGCTTTCTTCAACATTATTTACTACAAGCTGAAAACCGTTATGCCATGAATTAAAGTTAGGAGCGTGTTGTGCTGCGTAGCTTGGGTGAACCGTTAATAAAGCATGTTGCCAAATTTTTGCAATATCGGTATCAAAATTATCGTCTTTGTTAGTACAAGAGCCAATATTTTGTTGCACGCGATCAGCATAACCTAACTCACCTATGTTTAAACGTTGCCAAATAAACGCGTCTTGATTCATTTCGCAGGTACGGTGCGCCGTTTGGTTTTGCTCATACGGGCCTACTTTTAATTCAACAACCGGGTGCACTGTTATATCTGCAGCAACATGGGCCATATAACCGCATAACCAGGCAAAACACTTTTCAAATGCTTCACCTTCAAGTGTTTTACAGTATTTAATCATGGCTTTAAGTAAATCGCCTGTGTGCTCATAGTGCATTAGGTCGGCCCACGCATTTTGGCCAGGCTGCGCTACAGCTAAGTAAGGATAATCGGGGGCTACACAGCCTAGTTCAAGGTATGCTTGGCGTTGGCTTAAAATAAGCTTTGCTTTTTTAGGCATATCCATTTTAGCGAGTGACTTGGTTTGCGTTGCAATATTAACAGCAGTGATGTGCGCAAAAGCACCTGGCATTGTCATATCCTTATGATTTATTAATAAGGGTACAGATTAACATTGAGAGGGGGTTAAATAAAGCCAACTAAATGCAAGTATAGCGGGGTAAACACCTATTAAATTAGCTGCTCAACTAATTGGCCATTCTCGTATAATTTAGCATGTTGACGTTTATGTTCTTCAAATAGGTAAGCTCTTAGTTGCTCTTGACCGCTATGGATTTGCGTTATTTTAGCGGCTATACCTTGCGTGCTTTGCCTTACGGGTTCTATTTCCATCGAAATACTTTGTTTGTTAGGCAAAATAAATTCCATGTGCTGCGATTTATTTAAATGGTTACCTTTTCTGAGGGGTTTTAAAAACATCCCCGTGTTTGATATTGATTCAATTTTAAACCCTTGGCTTTTAATATTTAGCTCACTCCAGCGCCAACTGCGCAGTGTGCCTTGTGTGTCTATTACTTCGGGGGCGTTTAAAATAGGTTTGATTATACCGGCGCTATCAATTTTTAAGTCCAGCGGAAACCATAACTGGTAGTGTGCAACCTCTGCGAGCAGGGTTAAATTAGCGCTATTAAGTAAGTGAGCAATATTGGCTGGTACTGAACTTTGTAACGTTAAAACGTGACTGTTGTGAGCATGTGACTTTTTATTAGGCTTAAATAACTCAGCAAAAAAATTTATCTCTTCATTAGAAAAGTCCATATTTCACCCCAGTTACATAAAATAATTCACCACCGTAATTTAAACAATGAAATTGGTCAATAAATGCCCCGTTTAAATTTGTTTAGATAATATTTACAAAGACAAAAGGGCAAACTAAACAATGTATTTAAATGCAGTGCTTAACCCGAACGTTTTTCAGAGACTTGAATTATTTAACATTTACAAAAATATATTTAGGCGCCAGTGGCTAGCTGTTAAACTACAGCACATTAGTTTTATTATTTATATTAGAGTTTACATTATGATATGTGCATTTTTACGTGATCAACAGCCGAAGTTACTGGGTATGGTAGTGGCATTGGTCGGTGCAGGATTTTCAATAAATGCAGTGGCTCAAGAGCAAAGCCAAACTTTAATTTTAGTGGGGTCAGAGCTTACTACCTGTACTAGCGCCAAGCTCAATAATTGCCAAAAAGAGGCTGTTATTGATGGTAAGTCACATAATTTATATACACTTAGCAGCTCTCAAATAAAAAACATCGCGCAGCATTGGCCTAATAATAATGTTGAGGCAAAAACGGCTGTATTAAAAACACTTAAAACCATACAAAGTAAATCGTCAAATAGCTTATCAAAAACAGATTTACTCTGGCAGTGGCGCGATATAAATAATCAGCAATTAGAAAGTCTAACTCAGCAAGAGTACAACTTTGTATTTGATATGCTAGAAGTACCGCTACTTGATAAAAACGGTGAGCGTTTAAAAGAGCAAGTAAATACCGATTTTAATAATGAGGTTGCGACTAATAATATTTTACAATTTGTGTCGGGCAGTTTAAAAGTTAATAACGCAAAACCAACCATGCTTGCTATTACGGCTTCGAGCCGCGACCCTTATGAGTCGGCAGATGTAGCGCAAAGTCTTTTGGCACAATCAAATATAAACACTCAATGGTTAGCACTAACGCCAGCGCTTGCTAAAGCGATTACGAGTAACTCGTGCGATGAATTACCAGCGCTTAGAAATACATTAATGAATGTGTATAACCGTGAAGTGATTTATCCCGATCGCACAAAGGCCGAATACGCTTTATGTAAAAATGGCACTAATGCACTTGTATCACTTATTAAAAATAGTACCGGTGTGATGTTTAATAGCGGTAATGCAGCATTAACTCATAAGGTATTATTTGATCAAAACAATAACCCATACCCGTGGACGCAAGCATTGCAAACTCGCCCAGTAATTGTAGGTGAAGGAGCGGGCGCAGCAATCCAAAGTAAAGTGACGGGCATGCTTACAAATACGACAAGCCTTGAGGCACTTCGTAAAAGTGAAAATAACACTAATGCTGGTGGGCTGGGCAGTTTTAACTTTGGTGTACTAGATACTCAATTTAGCGAACAAAACCGTACATTTAGGCTTGCAGCAGCGCTAAATAAAAACGAAGTAAAAAGTACTAAAACAGAGATTCGACATGGTTTTGGTATTGATGAAAATACAGCCTTAGTTGTTATTAAATCACCAGAAGGTAGTTTAATAACCGTAATAGGCAAAAGTGGTGTAGTGCATTTGGCTAACCAAGGTAAAGCCCAACCTGAGAGTAAGAGCTATAGCTATTCGTACTGGCCTACAAGCAGTGTAATTGAAATTACCAATAATACGTTTACCTTAAGCGCACGCACAATAGATGAAGCGTTACCCGCTATAAAAATACCTCCATTGCCAGTGCAGCGTTTTGGCTCAATTTTAACAAATTCAAAACTGCGTTCACTTACTCAAGCTATGTGTTTAAGCCAAGAGCAAAGTGCGGTAGCCCAACAAGACGAGTTTATAATTAGCCTTACAGCAACGAGTGACACACAGTATCATCGCATCAATGCAAAAGAGTTTGGTTGTGCGCTAAGCAATTTAGAGTTAGCTATAAAGTCGATTTAGTGACTAACCTGAGCCAAGGGTTTAAGTTTTTGGCTCTTCTCTATAAAATAGCCACCATAATGATTTAAAAGCCATACTAAAAGAGTGTTAAAATGAATAAAGAAAATGATGTAATTTCTAGTCTAGCCGAATTAGAAAGCTTTTTATTAAATGTAGAAAACGGCGGTCTTGGCCTTAAAGGTGTTTCGGGCGTTGGTATGGCAACAAACAATAGTGATGGTAGTCGTTTTGTAGCCGTGTTTGACGACCAACAAAAGCTGCTTTTAGCGCGCGGTATTACAGAAGACATATTCCAAACAGGGCAAGACATGGTACGTAATGGTGTAGGGCGCAAGCACTAGTATTATTTAGTAGAAAGCGTCAATTGACGCTTTTATTTATTGGCTATTATAAGTTTAAAGAAATAACCCGCCGCGAAATTTTTAAAAGATACTTGATCCAATAACAGATAGAGGCGCAAAACGTAATCTACTCTTACGTAAATGTTTAAAGAGGCTATTCAAGCATTTGAACGTATCCCCCAGTTATGCGTAAGCCAACAAGCCATATACGCATTCTAATGCATAACTAACAGGTTGTAGGCCAATAGAAGTCACAGTCGCACAGTGGCAAGAGTTTGATTTTGATAAAATGATATGGACAACCCCAGCCGAGCGCGTCAAGCAAAACAAAGATGGCGAAAGAACTCATAAAGTACCGATTACTCAAAATATGCTTATTTTGCTTGATGAGTTACGGCCAGCATTTGGCTACCTCAATCCTAAATATGTATTCCCGAGTACAACAACTAATAAATCAGGCCCAGGTGAACAACCTATTGATAGGCACTCACTATCACGATCTATAAGTCGTAAACTAGATCAATTAGGAGTACCTAAATTTGTACCTCACGATTTACGAAGAACGGTTGCGACTCGGTTAGGTGATACCGATATTGGAACAGATCCAATAGTGATTGAAAAAACACTAAATCACCAATTGCAAGGTGTGCAGGGCGTTTATAATATGCAGGAGTATATGGAAGCCAGAAGGAAAGCTTTGGAAGCGTGGGGGAATAAGATTAGTTCGTAGCTATATATTAATATTGTGCAATTTACCCCGCGCTTATATATTTATGCCGATTTAATTTAATATATATACGATATAGATTAGCTGGAATGTTAGTAATTATTACTTTGGTTTATTAAACAAAATGTATGGAATAGCTTTTAAAATTCATGTGATCATTGTTTTAGCTATATCCAAACTCTAGATGTACTTCATTTACATTATTTAGTAGTGCACTTCATTTGAATAAACTTTTAGATGTTGTTTGGTTAAAATCAACCCAACTTATAATTTAGTCTTATTAAGTGCATTTATGTTCACAATGATGTAGTCTATTTTTAATTTAGCGAGTAGTATATTTGCTCTAATTAACAATATGATTCCAATTATAATCATAGACTTGAAAGCTAAATTTTGAAGTGTATAACCATAGATGCTTTTTGATAAGTACCATGGTGGGAGAAAATAACATAAGGGATAGTGAGAAATTGATGATGGTAGATTTGCATGATAAAAGTATTCTTGTTTCTCGGCTTAAGAAAGAGAAAAATGGTGTGACATTTCTTTTGGGATCCGCATTTAGTCAAATTACTAATGGAGCAGGTATTCCAAATGTTGATGAGGTGCTCAAATTCATTGAAGATTTTGCCAATGAAAATGGCTTACTTGATGAATATTGTAAGGTGTCTCAGACCTTCTCTCCTCAGGATAGATACCAGAAATCTTTTAGTTTAATTGCTGGCCTATGTGGACAAGATGCAATTAACGAAATTATTAGGCGGGTAGTAGAAAGTAACTTCGATGAAGATGGAAAGCAACAAATTCCTCAAGCGGTTAAGGATTTTGTTTCGAGTGTTAAAAATAAAAACTTACATGTAAAAAATATTATTACTACAAATTTCGATACACTCTTAGAAGAAGAGTTTACAAATCAAGGAATACATTTTAATTCTTTTAGCATTGTTGCTGACACTCAATTAGATGATGAGATTAATAGCAATATTAATATTATTCATTTGCACGGTATCTGGGATAGAGGGGATTCTATGCATACAACCTCTCAGTTAAATTCAGTCCGAGACCGTACCGAAACCTCGCTTCAGGAGCTAATTAGTAGGCAAACTATAGCGATCCTTGGATATAGTGGTTGGGACGATAGCTTTACACGCTCTTTAGCGTCTACAGTGATAAATAATAAGTCAAATTATAACCTATTATGGTGCTTCTTCGAAGCAAATGATGCCGTTATAGAAAAATATCAAATTGCTCTATTCAATAAATTAAAAGACGCAATAACTCGTGGGCGCATAAGCTTCTTTAAGGGGATTGATTGCAACGATGTTTTTAAAGAGCTTTCAGCAGTAACCGAACTAAAAAAAAAAGAACTGCTGAAAAAGAGTTAAGTAGAAAAATTATAGAAAATGTTAACTACTACGACGTCGAAAATAGGGGGTATAACCGTAAAGTCAGAGAAAGTATTAGGCGCAAATCTGTAGATATCTTAGCTAAAGAAAATGCTCTATTTATTAGAGCTCCTCTTGGATACGGTACATATGATTTCATATCATCATTACAAAGTTTGGTTGACGGCAATAGAACCAAATGTTTACGAGTAGACTGCTCTGAATTGATCTCTAAGAGTCAAATTGAGCATCAAATTAGTATCGATACTGGTCAATCCATATCACAGCTCACATACCTATTAAATACTAAAAGTGAAGATGTTCATTTTATTATTTTCGACAAAATACGTGGAAATATGAATGTCGATGCTTTGATATACCTTTACAACTTACCGAGCAAGCTTACAATTTTTAGAAAAAATTTATTTTTTATTTTTACTTCTAGTGTAAATATCAAGCAATTTAGAGGGATTGAGGTTGAGTTGGATGCTATGAGTTTGCTCGATACAGAGCTAATTCTTTATGATAGATTTGAACAATCTCATTTTACATCGACTCAAATATTTCAAATACACGAACTTTCTGAGGGTGTAGTTGATAAACTAGAACAAATAATGGACTTTTTATCAATTAGCTCAGTAGAGGAAGTATTGTTACATGATGATATTTTTGATGATCAATTTCACTTAGAGCACATCCCTAAAACGATGCTTAATCAAATTGATGTTTTGTTTTCAGATTCATCAAAAGCACTAACTCTTAGGATGTTAAATATTCTCTCAATCCTTAAAAATGGGGAAACATTAACAAATCTTAGAAAAGACAAAATGGGTTTGGGTCTTAATCCTAAAAACACGCAAGAACTTATTCGATTTGAATTAGCCACAACTATCATGATTGATAGTTCATCAATGCTAATCAAAGTTAATCCTATAATAAAAGATTATATTCTTAGTAAAATATCTCGAGAAGAAGTTGTAGAGATTTCTAATGCATACTTGAAAGTTACATTAATTGAGACTCAAAAAGGTATAAAGCTTAGTTCAATCAATCGTAAAATATACCAGTCTGGGTATAATACAGAAGAAGATAATACTTGCACATTACTAAATTATGCTCTCAAAGCTTGTCAACAAGATATTGAAATAAATAAAAACACAGGGGAGTCTAATGAGATGAACCTGAGAAAAATGAATAAACTTTCCTACTATAGTAATTCTTATGTGTATATTCTTAGAAATTCATCTCGATTTGCTGAGGCTATTTCGGCTGTAGAGAATTTAATAGAAATTATTAAGGTCGTTGATGAAGGTAATCTATATAAATACTACGAACATATTGCTTCTTCGCACCGAATAAAGTCTAACTATCTTGAAGCTGAGCATTACTTAGATTTATGTGAAAAACTTTGTCCTAAAGAAGATAAGCAGACTTTAGAAAATATCTACACTGAAAGACTTTACTTATTGGAACAAAAAGATTTGAATGCGGCTATTAGATTAGCTAAAGAAAATAAAAATAACTACCATAAAAACTCTATTGCTTACATATCATCAGAAGTGATACTTGCTGAAAGTAAAGCGAGTGACTTGCGGATTCGAACGCTAGTTAAGCTAGAAAAACGTGCAAGAAATTTTGGTTTTAATACTTTGGCAAATAATATTCTATTTACTATTAATAACGATCGAAGTAACGCTGAAAAAATAAACAATCTAGATAAGGCTATTAGGTCGGATAACAGCGCATACAATTTTTGTCGAGCTACAGTATATAAATACCAAGCGTATATTGAATGTGAGATGGTAGATAGAATTAAAGATTCAGATATTGGTGAATTGCTGAATATTTACAATTATTTGTACAGGCAAAAGTTTGAAAATTTGTTTAACAAATGCCATAGAGTACTTTGGAATATTGCAGAATACCACCAACGAAAAGATATCATTCATCTAATTTTCTTCAAGGGAACTATTGTATGGCGATTAAATTCAGATCATGAAAGAGAGAAAAAGTATCACTCTTTATTTCAAGGGTTTTCACAGGAAAAACTACCAGTACTGGACAACTGAGTATATAAAATAATTATTCAATTAAATAAAGAGCTGTATAGCTAGGGCATGCTGATCTTTTGTGTTCAATTTTACAGCTGTATGTTTGGTACTTGGCAAGGCAGAGTCTATGTTGTGTTACTCCCCATAAATAAGTGATAACGCGGCATAAATAAATTGCGTACCAAACATGCGCTACCCGAAAGGTTCTCTTGGGACGACTAACTCTTTGTTACTAGATTTTTACTTAGCCCACTAGGCTACAAATTTCACGCCGCGATTAAATTGTTCCTAGATTGAATGAATTTCAATCCACAAAGATCAACACGAGCAAGTTTAATTCAAATCATATTTATTTAGTTCTTTAATTATATCTCAAATAATGCTCATATTATCCTTCTACGCTTAGGATTATTGGAATAAATATTTAAGTCCATGGGCTTATACGAATATATCCATTTTGTAATTATCAGATCAAAGCTGGTTCAAAAAATGATCATTAATCTATCTCAGATAAACCTCGGTAATCTCAGCTCTTAAATGTCCCATTTCTTGTGAAACGGTTTCTAATGCTATTTGGTATGGGTATTGGTTAAGTATTAGCTCTAATAGCCTTTCTTGTGCGTAGCTATGCCTTAGGCCGTGAGCACTGTTGGAAAATGAAAGCATACGGTTTGATGCTTTGTTAAATGAATCAGACCATTTTTTACCACCTCCAATATCGTAGCGCTGTAAGTAGCTTATTTTTCTGTCAACAACGGTGACAGGTTGTTTAAGTTTTCGAAGTTCTAATTTAGCTGATAAATTGTGAGGTATTAGGACTTCGCGTGTTAAACCTCCTTTACCTGTCACGGTATATAGCACGCCGTTTCTACCAGACCATTTTGAATCAAAAGCTGGCCGTTTATCTGCTTTCCGCTCTTCAACTTTGGCTATGGTGAACAATTCATGTGCACGAAGCCCCGCAGAGAATGCTATTTGTGTTGATGATGAGCATTAAGATGTTTGGTGCTTGATTATCTTTAAGTTTGCCATTTAGTTTTATTGTGGTATTTAATATTTGGTGACTTATTAAGCTTTGACTTACATAAAATGGGCAACGCTAAAGGTTACTTGCATTGGTTGGTACGCACTTTTACACTCATTATTTTACTGGTTCAATAAAATGTCTAAATACGTAAGTGACTCTGTTGAAGCGCAATATCAACTTGGGTCTGAAAGGCTAGTTTTAGCAAACAAGTTAGCGATTGTTGATGAAACGGAAATGGATGATGTTGAAGCCGTTCTTTTAATTAAGCTATATGAAAATATTTTTACAACGGTTGACTCAGAAAGTGTTACTTTTTCTTTTCAAAATGTGGCTAATTGGCATAGGCAATGGCTAGGTAATGTATATGAATGGGCAGGTAAAATAAGAAGTGTTGATATGGGCAAGGGCGGATTTCAGTTTATGTCGCCTTTACAAATTGAGAAAAATATTAGGTTATTTGAAGGTGAGTATTTATCTCGATTTAATAATTTACCAGAAATGACAGAGATGAAGAGCTAGTGTCATTTATAGCGCAGAGCCATGTTGAGTTTATTTTGATTCATCCATTTCGTGAAGGTAACGGTAGGATAAGCCGTTTATTAATGGATTTTTTGTGCAGTAAAGCTGGTAAAGGAACGCTTGATTATAGCTTGTGGGACGAGCATAAAGACTTTTATTTCAAGTCAATTCAAGCGGGTGTAAATAAAAATTACCAACATATTGAAAGGCTTGTGAGAGATATAATTAAATAGCGAGCGAAAGAGACTCATATTTGAGTTTGTTTGCTTTTAGCTTCTTCTCTATTGTTTTAACTGTTTCGCCAGTTTCGATAGCAGTAGAGCTAGCAACAGATCTTAAAATCATACTCTTTGTGATTTTTTTCTTGTCTTTACTCATTTTACCACCTCAAATAAATTTATATCTGGAATTAACCTTACACCTAGATACTCGTGATATCAATTAACGCTATAAGTATTATTTTACGGAAGTATTGAAAGCTCAGGATTAAATTTGGAGCTAAGGTCAGATGTTTTTAATTGGTCGGTATGGAGAGATTCGAACTCTCGACCCCTGCCACCCCATGACAGTGCGCTACCAAGCTGCGCTACATACCGACGTTGTTTGCAATAGTACGTGTATTTTTTTAAAAATCAATAAGCGATTGTTTGTTTGGGTGTTTATTACGCAAGAGGCCTAAAAAGGCGCCCTTGCGGTGTATTAATTAGCTAGTCTTTATTTAACCACTTTTTGATCGAGTCATACATCTCATCTCGTATTAATGGCTGAGCTTTTTTGTTAGGGTGTAAACTATCGTTTTGCATTAGCTCAGGTTGACTGGCAATATCTAGCATAAAAAAGTTCATTAAATGCGCATTTGTTTCTTCGCTAACGCGCGAAAAAGTGTCAGTAAACATTTTGCTATAACGCGGACCATAATTAGGGGGAATGTAAATCTCCATTAAGGCGGTCATCGCATTAGCTGCTTGGCTTTTTTGAATAAGAGACGTTAAGTTAGTTTGCATTTTTTTAACTGGAAAACCACGTAAACCGTCATTAGCACCTAGCTCAATAAGTACATGAGTGGGTTCGTATTGCTCAAGCAATGCATCTAAACGGCGTAGGGCTCCACCAGATGTTTCGCCACTAATACTGGCGTTGATAAGTTCAATGTCGGCGTGTTCGTCATCGTATTTATCTTGTAACAATTTTACCCAGCCTTCTTCTTGTTGAAGTCCGTAGGCTGCGCTTAAACTGTCACCGAGTATTAAAATCGTGTTGTCGGCTGCTGCGCTCAGCGGTTTGATAACTAAAAATAAAATGAATACTAAACGAAGGATTGAATGAGTCATATGTCAGCGCTTTCTCAATTAAATATAATTCAGGTTAATGGTTTGTCTAAAGTAGTCTCTACCTTTGAAGGTGAGCTGCCCATCCTCAGCGACATCAGCTTTAATGTCAAGCATGGCGAGTCTGTTGCTATTGTTGGCACGTCGGGCTCTGGTAAATCTACGTTACTCAGTTTATTAGCAGGGCTGGACACCGCCAGCAGCGGTGAAATATTTTTAGATGGTGAACCATTACACAATTTAGATGAAGAAGAGCGTGCTGCACTGCGCGCGGCTAAAATTGGATTTGTATTTCAATCGTTTATGTTAGTACAAAGCTTAACGGCACTAGAAAACGTTATGCTGCCAGCAGAGCTCGCTGGTGAAAGTGATGCAAAAGAGCAAGCAATTGCATTACTTGAAAAAGTAGGCTTGAGCCATCGAATTGATCATTACCCGTCGCAACTCTCTGGCGGTGAACAGCAACGTGTTGCTATTGCGCGAGCATTTATTGGTACACCTAAAATACTATTTGCTGATGAGCCTTCGGCTAATTTAGACAGCAAAAACGGTAAAATGATTGAATCCTTATTATTTGATTTAAATACTCAGCACGGTACTACGCTTATTTTGGTAACTCACGATGAAGGGCTTGCACAAAAATGTGAGCACATTATTCAAATAGAAGCGGGCTTACTGGTAAAAAGCCAAGTAGAGGACGTTGCTAATGTGGGTTAAGTTAGCGCTTAAATTATTTTCGCGAGAATTTCGCCGTGGTGAGCTCACGGTTATAAGCGCAGCTATCGCCCTTGCTGTTTTAACCGTGCTTACACTGTCGATGGTTACTGAGCGAATAGGGCAAAGTATTGCGCAAAAAAGCAGTGCTTTTATTGCTGCAGACCGTGTACTTGCAAGCGATCATGTTCTCGATACTGCTTTTATTACTAAAGCACAGAGCCAAAATTTAAAAACGGCGCAAATGGTGTACTTCGACACTATGTTGTTTGCCGATGATGAAATGCAGTTTAGCTCAGTAAAAGCGGCATCTAATGCGTACCCGTTAAAAGGGCAGTTAAAAGTTAAAGATACCCTAACCGGTGAAACTAAAGTTGCTAATAGCGGACCAACGCCTGGTAATGTGTGGCTAAGTGAGTCGGTATTTTACAGTTTAAATATTGATATAGGCGCGCAAGTAGAGCTTGGCGCTGCATTATTTAATGTTTCAAAAGTTATTGTAGAAGAGCCCGATGCGCCATTTAATGTATTTTCGAGCAGCCGCCGCGTGCTTATTAATATTGACGATGTGGTAAAAACCGAAGTTGTGCAGCCGGGTAGTCGTGTTTATTACCGCCAACTTTATGCAGGTAGTGAGGCCGACATAAATAGCTTTTACGAGTGGCTTAAACCACAAATGAAAGAAAACCAACAATGGTATGGCGTTAAAGACCGCCAATCACCCATTTCAAACAGCTTAAACCGCGCTGAGAGCTTTTTATTACTTGCTGGTTTACTGGGCATTATTTTGGCAGCAGTGGCTATAGCTGTTTCAGCAAAACGTTATTGTGAACGCCAATACGACCCAGTAGCGATGATGAAAACGCTCGGCGGTAGCCGCTCAATGATCCGCAAAATATACATGCTTCATTTATTGCTTGTATGTGCAATGGCGGTAAGTATAGGGCTGTTAATTGGTTATGGCTTGCAAGAAATAGCAACAAGTTACTTATCAAAAAGTATGGGCACAGAGTTACCTTTAGGTGGCTTTAAACCTTGGCTGGTGGCTATAAGCACTGGCGTAATTTGTGCTGTTATGTTTTCTATTAAACCGTTATTTGATTTATTTGATATTCCGCCGCTTAGAGTTCTGCGCCGTAACTTAGGCGACAAGTTGGCTGTAAGTCGTGTGCATTTAGGTATGAGTGCGCTAACTGTGTTTTTATTAATGTGGTTATTTAGTAACAACATAAAAATAACGCTTATTTTGTTTATATCAACACTTGCGCTAATTGGTGTGCTGTTTTTAGTATCTAAATTAATATTTGGTGGTGGTCGAAAACTAGGATTAAAGCCAGGTAACAGTTGGTCGCTTGCAATTGCATCTATCCAAAAGCGTGCAAATGTGAACGCGGTACAGTTAATTAGTTTTTCGTTAGCGATTAAATTACTGCTGTTTTTAGTGGTACTTAAAAACGACATGATATCTGATTGGCAGTCGCAACTACCAAACGATGCGCCAAATGCGTTTCTAGTCAATATTACGCAAAATGAGCTTGAGCCAATTAATGAATATTTAGCTCAAAAAGATATTCAGGTATCAGAGTTTTATCCAACTATTCGTGGGCGCGTAAATGCGGTGAACGGCGAGTTGGTAGCACGTTCAGTATCGCTGCAAGACAACGAGAAAAAAGACGAAGAAGCACGTGCAGGTATTGGTCGTGAGCTAAACCTTACATGGCTTAAAGATGTGCCTGACCAAAATGAAGTAACACAAGGCACGTGGTTTGGTGAGAATGCGATAGCTGAAGCCTCAGTAGAGGAGTCGATGCTTGAGCGTTTAGATGTTGAGATAGGCGATACGCTTACATTTTTAATTGGTTCGCAGTCGTTCGATGCTAAAATTACCAGTGTGCGCAAAGTAAATTGGGCCACGCTTAAACCTAACTTTTTTATTATTTTAAGCCCTGATGTACTTGCAGATTTTCCCGCGACGTATATTTCGTCGGTACGTATAAATCCAGATCAAAAACGTGACTTTAGCCAGTTATTACGTACTTACCCTACTATTACAGCCATTGATATTGATAACTTTGTTAAGCAAATACAAACAACTATTTCGCAAGTATCGCTCGCCATTGGTTTTGTACTTGCAATTGTAGTGCTGTGTGGCGCGCTTGTACTTATATCGCAAGTGCAAGCTAGTTTAGGTGAGCGCATGCAAGAAATTGTAATACTTCGAACGCTTGGCGCTAAAAGCCGATTAATTAAAAACGCGACCCTGTATGAGTTTTTATTACTAGGCGGTTTAGCTGGTTTAGTGGCTGCATTTTTTAGTGATATAGCGCTTTTGATTGTGCAGCAACAAATGTTTGATTTAGCAGGTAAGTTACACCCACATATATGGATTATAGGTCCGGTAGCTGGCGGCGTATTTGTGGCAGGTTTAGGTTATTTAATGATTGCCCGAACACTTAAACAAAACACCCAAGGATTAGTGCGTGCCCTAGGGTAAGCTTAAACTAACATACTCCTACAAATGCCCACCTAGTACGTGGGCATTTTTGTTTTTCTTTGTACTGGTAATTTATACAGTGCTCTGGCATTATTAGCGTAATTTAAAAATAATAACAATGGAGCGCTGTTTGGCCATCATTTTAGGGATCGATCCTGGTTCACGTTTGACCGGATATGGTGTTGTTGCCCATCAAGGTTCTAAATTTACATACTTAGGCAGTGGCTGTATTAAGTTAGCCGATCATCCTTTTCCGGTTAGGCTTAAAATGATCTACCAAGGCATTACACAGCTTATTGAGCAGTTTTCGCCAGAAACCTTTGCCATTGAAAAAGTATTTATGGCGCACAACCCCGATTCAGCTTTAAAACTAGGCCAAGCTAGAGGCGCTGCGATTGTTGGCGCTGCAATGGCCGACTTACCCGTATTTGAATACTCAGCTAGGCAAATTAAGCAAGCAGTAGTAGGCAACGGTGGCGCAGATAAAACACAAGTGCAACACATGGTAAAAAATATTTTAAAACTACCAGGTACGCCACAGGCCGATGCAGCTGATGCACTCGCTATTGCGATTTGCCACGCCCACTCAGAACAAAATTTAATTAAACTAGCGGGCAGCGCAAGCAAAACCGTTAGAGGACGTTTAAGGAAATAATTATGATAGGCCGCTTAAATGGTATTTTAGTCGAAAAACAGCCACCAGAAATATTACTCGAAGTAAGTGGTGTAGGTTACGAAGTACAAATGCCAATGACCTGTTTTTACGACTTACCAAAAATTGGTGAAAATGCGATTGTTTACACGCACTTTGTAGTGCGTGAAGATGCTCAACTATTGTTTGGTTTTAATAATAAAGTTGAACGTGCTTTGTTTAGAGAGCTATTAAAAGCAAATGGCGTAGGGCCAAAGCTTGGCTTAGCTATTTTATCGGGCATGTCGGCAAAACAATTTGTAAGTTGTGTAAATAACGAAGACTCAACATCGCTTGTTAAATTACCCGGTGTAGGTAAAAAAACAGCTGAGCGTTTAGTACTCGAAATGAAAGACAGGCTAAAAGATTGGGGTAATGATTTATTTACGCCATTTAGCGACAGCGCAGTAATAGAGCCAATGAGCGATGCGACAATTGCTAATAATGCAGCGGATGATGCCGTATCGGCATTGCTTGCATTAGGTTATAAATTGCCACAAGCTCAAAAAGCAGTAAAATCGATAAGTAAACCCGATATGTCTACTGAGGTTCTTATTAGAGAATCTTTAAAATCTATGTTGTGAGTAACCCATGATTGAAGCGGATCGCTTAATTGATGCGACTGAAAAAACAAATGAAGACTCTATAGATCGTGCAATAAGACCAAAACTTTTAGCCGACTACAGAGGCCAGCCTCATGTTAAGCAGCAAATGGAAATTTTTATTGAAGCTGCCCGAACCCGCGGTGAAGCGCTCGATCATTTATTAATATTTGGCCCACCTGGGCTTGGTAAAACCACGCTTGCAAATATTGTAGCTAACGAATTACACGTAAGTATTAAAACAACATCAGGCCCTGTACTTGAAAAAGCAGGCGATTTAGCTGCTCTACTTACTAATTTAGAAGAGGGCGACGTACTGTTTATCGATGAAATACACAGGCTAAGCCCGCAAGTTGAAGAAATACTGTATCCCGCAATGGAAGACTACCAGCTTGATATAATGATTGGTGAAGGCCCAGCTGCGCGTTCTATTAAATTAGACTTACCTGCATTTACACTTATTGGTGCAACCACACGAGCAGGCTCACTTACATCGCCACTGCGTGACCGTTTTGGAATTGTGCAGCGATTAGAGTTTTATTCTGTAGAAGATTTATCGCACATAGTAGGGCGTTCAGCACATTATCTTGATTTAGAAATGTGTGACGATGGCGCTACCGAAATTGCGCAGCGCTCGCGCGGCACACCACGTATTGCAAATCGCTTATTGCGCCGTGTACGCGATTACACTCAAGTAAAATCTGACGGCACAGTAAACGCCGATGTAGCTAAGCAAGCCCTTGATATGATTGACGTAGATAAAAGTGGTTTTGATTATATGGACCGCAAATATTTACTCGCCATAATCGAAAAATTTATGGGCGGCCCAGTAGGGCTCGACAACGTAGCGGCTGCTATTGGTGAAGAGCGCGAAACAATAGAAGATGTAATAGAGCCATTTTTAATCCAGCAAGGATTTATTCAGCGTACTCCGCGTGGGCGAATAGTGTCTGACAGTGCATATCATCACTTTGGTTTACTTCCTAAAAAAGACTAGCCTCATACACATTACTTGCTGTGGTTTATTGCGCAGCAGGTAATTGTCTCAGTATCCCTTTGTTTCAAATTATTATACTCAAAACCTCAACACTCTGTTGCAAATGTTATTTCAAAATACTAATACGCTTTATAGTTAACTGTTAATTCACAGGGCGTTAAGACTCGCGAAGCTATCCTGCGTACCATTCAAACTAGTAAGCGAATTACTTATTGTAAAATAGGTAGGGCAATTATTAGTTTATAAATAATACCAATCTGCTTATATATGAGGTCTACTTAACGTTAAGAAAATTACGCTAGAACTAGGCAAAAATTTTTGTATCTAGTTGTTCTAAATAAAAAAATTTTAACGACGTTATAGTGCAATTTAATTCGTTAAATTGATCAAAGATTTATGCAGGTTGGTATGAAATATGTAGCGCACTAAATTGCAGGCAAAAAAAAGCCCGCAAAAAATGCGGGCAAACAACAAGTTGAAGGAAGTAATCCAGGGGAACTACGTTTTACTAAATTTGGTTTTATCCAGAAAGAGTAAAACAATGTAATACGATAAAATATCCTATTACTAAGAACTTGGCTTAATGAAACTATCTCATTCAGTGCGCTAGCTCGGTATGGGAGAATAATACGTAAGTTTACTTTTTTGTTCAAACTAGAAAATTTGTATTTTCAGATTAGAAAAACTAATTTAGTGAATTTTATTGTTGTTTGAATCTTGTGCGTTAATTAATCGTTAAATTTATAAGTTTATGAAATTTATAACTTAAGTAATTTATTTCGTTATAGCTCGGTATTAGTTTTACTATTACGTGCAGGTGAGGCTTATAGGTTTTGAGTGTTTATGCTCTTATTTTGAATAAACGGCGCATTTTATGACGTTTCATGTATATATTTACGCATATTTATAGTTAGCGAGTTAGTTTAAAAGTTTAAATAAAATACTGAGGTAAAGGGAAATGCCAACTAAAGCTGTTTTTTTAACGTTTTTTGTTGCCTATTCATAGCAATACCGTTGTCAGCTTGAAATGGACTAGATACACTAGATGCAACTTTTGGCCGTGTAAGCGGTCATATTTACACAAATTAACCAATTTGCCGTATTTTGAAATTATTTAGGAGTTTAACGTGGGATCAGGGCTTAATTTTTTAGATCTAATTTTAGAAGCAAGTTTGCTTGTTCAATTAGTAATGTTAGGGCTAGTTGCCATGTCTGTAATGTCGTGGACAATTATATTTCAACGTAAAAAAGCAATATCGGATGCGCTAATAAATGCTAAGAAATTTGAGCAAAAGTTTTGGTCGGGTATTGATTTAAGCAAATTATATAACGAGATATCGTCACGCAGCGGTCAGTCTCAAGGCATTGAAGCTTTGTTTACTTCGGGCTTTAAAGAGTTTGCTCGTCATAAAAAGAATACATTTCAAAGTGCGAGTATTGTTATGGAAGGAACGCACCGCTCTATGCGTGTTGCGCTTTCTCGTGAAATTGAAAAAATGGAATCTAGCCTATCGTTTTTAGCAACAGTAGGTTCTATAAGTCCGTACATCGGTTTGTTTGGTACAGTGTGGGGTATAATGAATGCCTTTATTGCACTAGGTGAAGTTAAGCAAGCTACATTACAAATGGTAGCACCTGGTATTGCAGAGGCACTTATTGCCACTGCTATGGGTTTATTTGCGGCGATCCCTGCTGTTATTGCTTATAACCGTTTTTCAAACAGTGTTGAAAAGCTTGAGTCTCACTATATTAACTTTATGGAAGAGTTTGCTAATATTTTACACCGTCAAGCAGCTACACAAATAGAGGCACAAGCGAATGTATCAGCGTAAAAAGCGCCGTCCGGTCGCAGAGATTAATGTAGTACCTTACATTGATGTAATGTTGGTACTACTTATAATATTTATGGCTACAGCACCGCTTATTACGCATGGTGTAAAAGTTGATTTACCTAAGATGGAAGAGTCTGATTTAGTTGATACTAAAGATACTCCGCCTATTATTGCCTCAATAGATGCACAAGGTAAATATTACGTGAGTGTAGGTACAGATCCAGAAGAGCCTATGGAAGCACTTGATGTAGCGGCGGTTATAAAGTTACAGCTAATGAAAAACCCTGACGTGCCGGTAATGATTAAAGGCTCGGGGAAGGTGTCGTATCAAGAAGTATTATTACTAATGGATTTTTTGAAAAATGCAGGCGTACCATCAGTAGGATTAATGACTGAATCCTTTGAGGGGAAGTAGCTGTATGAATAGTTCAGTAGTAAAATCAATAGTACTTCATTTAGGGATTGGTGGATTTTTGTATGCGTCTGCAAATATTCATCCGCCAACACCTAAAGTAATGGAAGTAACGCTTAATTCGGCTATACCTACGCCAGATAAAGCGGTATCAGCCGTTACAGTTGATCAAAAACAAGTTGAGCAAAAAATTGCTGAGCTTCAAAAGAAAGAAAAAGATAAAAAAAGTGCTGAAGATAAACGTATCCGTGATTTAGAACGCAGAGCGGCCAATGCACGCAAGCAACGCGAATCAGAAGCACGTAATATTAAAAAGTTAGAGCAAGAGCGTAAAGCTAAAGAGAAAGAAAAAGCGCAAGCCGAGGCAGAAGCTAAAAAAGCACGTGCCATTGAGCAAAAAGAGCGTGCTAAAGCTAAGCAAGCCGAAAAGCAAAAGCAAGAAGCTGAAAACGCAGCAAAAGCAGCAGCTGACAAACGCAAAGCTGAAGAAGAAGCGCTTAAAAAAGCAGAAGCTGAGCGCAAAAAGCGTGAAGAGGAAGCAAAAGAGCGTGCTGCTGAGGCCGAACGTAAACGCCAGCAAGCAATGCAAGAGCAAATGTTACAAGAGCAACTTGCCAAAGAGCAGGCTGCCCGTAGTAAAATACGTCAGCAACAAGTGGTGAGCGAAGTTGATAAGTACCGTGCATTAATTATGGCGCGTATTCAGCAAAACTTACTGATTGATGAAAAAATGAAAAACCAACAGTGCCGAGTTAATATTCGTTTGGGCTTTAATGGTTTAGTAACGCAAGTTAAATCATTAGGTGGCGACAAGTTAGTATGTGAAGCTGCATTAAGAGCAGTGCGCATGGCTGACACATTACCGGTATCTAAAGATAAAGACGTATTCGAAAAACTTAAGAATATTAATTTAACAATCAAGCCAGAATTTTAAAGGAATGATATGTTCAACAAAATAAAAATAGCCTGTTTAGTTTTACTGTTTGGGTTTACGGGTGTTGCTAATGCAGCGCTTGAAATTGTAATAACAGAAGGTGTAGACGGTGCAAGGCCTATTGCCATTGTACCTTTTAAATACCAAGGTGTTGGTCCAATTCCTGAAAAGCTAAGTGGTGTTATTGCTGCCGATTTAATGCGCAGTGGTAAGTTTAAACCTGTTGATGTGGCGCAAATGCCGCAACAGCCAAGTAAAGATGGCGAAATTGATTATGCGTCTTGGGTTAATAAAGGTGTTGAAGCTGTTCTTGTTGGTGAGGTTGAACAACAAACTGATGGGCGTTATTTAGTTCGTTATGAGTTAGTTGATGTGATTCGCGGCCAAATTACCGGTGGCAATACGCAAATGATGAGTAACGGTAAGTTAGTTAAAAGCCAAGATCATATTTTAGAAGCGCGTGAAAGTGTTATTGGCGAGAGTGGTTTTCGCCGTTATTCACACCGAATCAGTGATGTTATTTATGAAAAGCTAACGGGTGAAAAGGGCGCGTTTTTAACTAAAATTGCATATGTAATAGTACGTGATAACGAGCCTAAACCTTATCAGCTAGTCGTTGCCGATTACGATGGTTTTAACGAACAGGTATTACTTCGTTCAAAAGAACCATTAATGTCGCCAGCATGGTCACCAAATGGTACTAAACTAGCGTATGTAACGTTTGAAAACCGTCAAAGCCAAATTTACATTCAAGATATATACACAGGTAAGCGTGAAATAATAGCAAGCTACCGTGGTATTAATGGTGCACCGCAGTTTTCGCCAGATGGCAAAAAGCTATTATTAGTGCTTTCTAAAGATAAGACGGGTGCGACAGAAGTTTACATGCTTGACCTTGCTACACGTAAAGAAACACGCTTAACAAATCATCGTAGCATAGATACTGAGCCATCTTGGCACCCTAATGGCCAAGATATTGTGTTTACATCTGAAAGGGGTGGTAATGCTCAGATTTATAAGTTAAATTTAAAAACAGGTAGGTCACAACGACTCACCTTTGATGGTGATATGAACCTTGCTGGTTCTATAACACCAGATGGAAAAGAATTAGTGATGGTTAACCGTACCAACGGGCAGTACCATCTTGCTAAGAAAGAGCTGGCTACAGGTGCGTTTCAAGTATTAACGAGAACACGCCTAGATGAATCACCGAGCATAGCGCCAAATGGTTCGATGATTATATACAGCACGCTCCATAATAATAAACAGGTACTTGCGCTAGTATCGATGGACGGCCGCTTTAAAGCACGGTTACCTGTGCTAGACGGACAAGTAAAGGCGCCAGCTTGGTCGCCATACTTACAGTAATATTACTGGTTTACTCAAAATAGGAATCTACTCAATGCAACTTAACAAAATACTTAAAGGCCTGCTAATTGCTGTGCCAGTAATGACATTAGCAGCTTGTAGCTCATCTTCTGATATTGATGAAGGTGCTGCAAACCAATCAAATCAAGGCGTTGTTGAGCAATCAACTAACACTGATACAGTTGAAGTAGCTACAATCTCTCCTGAGCAACAAGCAGAAGAGCAACTTCGTCAAAAGTACGAAGCACTTCGTCAAGAGCAAGTAATTTACTTTGACTTTGATAAAGCAACTGTTGAAGGTAAGTACGCAGATTTACTTCGTGCACATGCTGAGTTTTTAGTTCAAAACCCATCAGTTAAAGTACTAATTGAAGGCCACGCAGATGAGCGCGGTACTCCAGAGTACAACATTGCACTAGGTGAGCACCGTGGCCAAGCAGTTGAAAAATACCTATTAAGCTTAGGTGTTTCAGCTAGCCAAATGTCAGTGGTAAGCTACGGTGAAGAGAAGCCAATGGTTAAATCTCGCACTGAATCAGCTTTCGCTAAAAACCGCCGTGCGGTACTAGTTTACTAAGATAAGAGATATTATGAAGCCGAAAATTATTTTGGCAGCCATGATATTGAGCGGGAGCACCCAGTTAATGGCTGCTCCCGCTCCTGTTTCAGAAGCTGCAAATTCACAATCAAGTATTGAGAAGCGATTAGCGTCGCTTGAGAATATGATGCAGTCGCGTAACTTTTTACAAGTAGAGTTACAGCAACAACTTAACTTGTTACAAGACGAAGTAAGTCAAATTCGCGGTGTAACTGAAGAGCAAAGCTACAAACTTGAAAAAGTACTGCAGCGTCAGCGTGAGTTGTATCAAGAGATTGAAAACCGCGTGAGCCAGGCTTATACACAGCCAACAGCAGCTCCAGTAGTCGATCAGGCGCAGCCAAGCGATGCACAGAGCTACAGCAGTGACTTATCTGAAAATGAAGCGTACGAGCGTGCTGTTGCGTTAATAATGAAAGATAAACGTTATGATCAAGCGATTCCTGAATTTCAAACGTTTTTAACTACCTATCCAAACTCTGTATATGCGTCTAACGCGCATTATTGGTTAGGGCAGTTGCTTACTATTAAAAATGATGGCGTAAAAGCGGTAGAGCATTTTAAAGTGGTTGTTAACGAATTTCCAAATTCTAATAAACGCCCTGATGCAATGCTAAAGTTAGGCACACTTTTACAAGATCAAGGTTCAGCGGCGCAAGCACAAAAAATATTGAGCGATCTTATCAATCAATACCCAAGTACTACCGCTGCAAAACTAGCAACTGATCGTTTGGGAAACTAAAGTTCACCAGCGATTAAATTTCTAGTTAAGGCATGCAAACTACATGGAAACTCTCGAAGAATCTTGGATTTGCATGTAGTTTGAGCACAAACGGTTTAATTTTGTGCATCTAGACATAAAAACTTAAAAAAAGAGACAATTTCGGTTGCACTCATTTTATAAATAAGTATTATAAGCGCCCGCAGCAAACGAATGGTTACCCCACTCGAAATGCGACAAAAAGAGCGGGTTATTAGCTCAGTTGGTAGAGCAGTTGACTTTTAATCAATTGGTCGATGGTTCAAATCCATCATAACCCACCATTCTTTGAATGGTCTTTTATCGGCGGATTTACGTACAATACTAAGTTGTTATAAAACGCAACGTCAGAGCGGGTCATTAGCTCAGTTGGTAGAGCAGTTGACTTTTAATCAATTGGTCGATGGTTCAAATCCATCATGACCCACCATTCTTTATTCCTTGTGAATACGGTTTGGCATCAATCGGCGGATTTACGTAAGCTTTAACTTAGCAATAAGTTAGCAACTGGAATGGGTTATTAGCTCAGTTGGTAGAGCAGTTGACTTTTAATCAATTGGTCGATGGTTCAAATCCATCATAACCCACCATTCTTTATTCCTTGTGAATAATGAGTGGTTCCAATCGGCGGATTTACGCAAAGTAGTAAGTTGCATTTAAACGTAACAATAGAGCGGGTCATTAGCTCAGTTGGTAGAGCAGTTGACTTTTAATCAATTGGTCGATGGTTCAAATCCATCATGACCCACCATTCTTTATTCCTTGTGAATAGTGTTTGGCATCAATCGGCGGATTTACGTAAGCTTCATTCATAATTGAATAAGTGCATAGAGCGGGTTATTAGCTCAGTTGGTAGAGCAGTTGACTTTTAATCAATTGGTCGATGGTTCAAATCCATCATAACCCACCATTCTATGAAAAGTTATATAAGAGCGGGTCATTAGCTCAGTTGGTAGAGCAGTTGACTTTTAATCAATTGGTCGATGGTTCAAATCCATCATGACCCACCATTCTTTATTCCTTATGAATAGTGTTTGGTATCAATCGGCGGATATACGTAAGCTTCATTCATAATTGAATAAGCGCATAGATTGGGTTATTAGCTCAGTTGGTAGAGCAGTTGACTTTTAATCAATTGGTCGATGGTTCAAATCCATCATAACCCACCATTCTATGACAGTTTAATCGGCGGATTTACGCAAGCTTTTTACAAAGCAGATTTATATTAGAGCGGGTCATTAGCTCAGTTGGTAGAGCAGTTGACTTTTAATCAATTGGTCGATGGTTCAAATCCATCATGACCCACCACTCTCTAATACTTTCCTTTATATTCTTTTTTAATTTCCCACTTTATTTTTTATAAACAGCCTTACTAGTTTGCTGTTATTTGCTTTCATATTCTCGTATAATTCGCCCTAATTAATGCACTGTAGATAAGTGGTCGAGAACATGAGTCTAGCTCAAACTATTATGCCTGAAGGTTATATCTTTCCCCCTAAGCCAGCACCGTTAACACAAGACGAGCAAGGCGAATATAAAGCGCGTATAAAACAATTACTAAAAGATAAAAATGCAGTACTTGTTGCCCATTATTATACCGATCCTGAAATTCAAGCACTTGCTGAAGAAACCGGCGGCTGCGTTGCCGACTCGCTAGAAATGGCGCGTTTTGGTGCACGTCACGACGCAGATATGATTATTGTTGCTGGCGTAAAATTTATGGGCGAAACAGCCAAAATTTTAACGCCAAATAAAACGGTTGTTATGCCAACGCTTGAAGCAACATGTTCGTTAGATATTGGTTGCCCGATAGACGAGTTCTCTGCGTTTTGCGATCAGCACCCAGATCGTAAAGTCGTTGTATATGCAAACACGTCTACGGCTGTTAAAGCACGTGCAGATTGGATTGTAACTTCATCATGTGCACTTGAAATAGTAGAGCACCTCGATGAGCAAGGCGAAAAAATAATTTGGGGCCCAGATAAGCACCTTGGTAGTTATATTCAAAAAAATACCGGTGCTGATATGCTTATGTGGAATGGCGCATGTATTGTACATGACGAGTTTAAAACAAAAGCACTTAAAGACATGAAAGCGCTACACCCAGATGCAGGCGTATTAGTTCATCCTGAGTCACCAGCAGAAATAGTTGCTCTTGCCGATTCGGTTGGATCTACGAGCCAATTAATCAAAGCAGCGCAAACAATGGACAATAAAAAGTTTATTGTAGCAACCGATCGCGGCATCTTTTATAAAATGCAGCAACTATGTCCAGATAAAGAGTTTTTTGCGGCTCCTACGGCAGGTGAGGGCGCTTCATGTAAAAGTTGCGCACATTGCCCTTGGATGGCAATGAATGGCTTAAAAGCGATTGAGGAAGCCCTCATAAGTCCTAAAGGCAAAGAAGTATTCGTTGATATGGATTTACGCGAAGGCGCTCTTAAATCCTTAAATCGCATGCTTGAGTTTACTGCGAGCATGGCTAAGTAACTTTTAAAGTATAAATTAAAAACGGTTAAGTCTTAGATTTAGCCGTTTTTTTGTGCCTATAGGTAAGTGTTGCTTGATTAGTAAGCATTTAAAGGCCCAAATTTAAAAATGCCTTGCACCTTAAGGGTCTATTTCATACTATAGCGCGCTGTTGCATTACACAATTGCAGCACCGTGGAGGGATGGCTGAGTGGCTGAAGGCGCACGCCTGGAAAGTGTGTTTAGGTTTATCCCTAACGAGGGTTCGAATCCCTCTCCCTCCACCATTATTCTTAGAGCCCAGTTATTAATATCGAAAGGTAACAATAACTGGGTTTTTTAATGCCCTCAGAATGACTAATTATTTACTAAGCAAAGTGTCGATAACATGCCGACAAGTTCATGTTTTTCGATTGGTTTTGAAACGTAACCATCAAATAGCTGCCTGTATATTTCTTTTTGTTCTGTAAAAACATTAGCAGTTAATGCAATAACAATTTGTTCGCTATTAAGCGTCTTAATTATTTTACATGCCTGAAGACCATCCATTTTTGGCATTTGAATGTCCATAAAAATAATGTCTGGTTTGTGTAACTCGTATAATGAAATCGCTTCTAAACCATTGTTGGCAATAATAATGGTGGCTTTAGTTGGTTCAAGCATCGCAGCTGCAACAAGCTGATTTATTTTATTATCTTCAGCTAATAAAATAATTTTTCCAGATAGGTCAGGAAGCTCAATATTTTTAGTTGTTAATGTGCTGTCATCCACCTGCGCTTGTTTTAATGGTAAGTACACATAAAACTGACTCCCTGAACCTAACTGGCTTGTTACTTTAATTTCGCCATTCATAAGGCCTATTAATGATTTAGTGATGGGTAAGCCAAGGCCCGTACCACCATATTCACGCGTGGTTGATTGCTCCGCTTGTTCAAAGCGCTCAAACAATCGATCAATTGCCTGCTCAGAAATTCCAATTCCGGTGTCTGATATACAACAACATATTTTGTTTTCGTCGGTTAGCCTAAACGTTACTGTAACGCCACCTTGAGATGTAAACTTAATCGCGTTAGATATTAAGTTTAAAAATACCTGCCTGAGTCTAACTGGGTCGCCCACCCAATGCTTGTGCTCAATATCAATCACAAATTTAAGGTAAATGTTTTTATCTGTTGCTTGCACACCTAAGTCTGACTCTAAGTGATGAATAAGTTCAAAAAAATCAAAAGGCTTATGCTCTAATGAGAGCTTGCCGGCCTCTATTTTAGAAAAATCAAGAATATCGTTAATAATGGTGGTGAGAGCTCGAGTTGAATACAGTGATTTTTTTAAATACTCTTTTGATTTTTCATTAAGCGGTTGTTCTTGTAATAGTTGTAATGTGCCAAGTATACCGTTCATTGGGGTTCGTATTTCGTGGCTCATATTTGCTAAAAATTCAGACTTTGCTTGCGATGCTTGCTCAGCAAGTTCTTTTGAGTGACCAAGGGCTTGCTCGTGGTCAATTTGTTCTGTTAAATCGTAAGCAATACCTAAGTAGCCAACGGTGTCTCCTTCGTTATTTAACAACGAAGTGACACTTAAATTAACTTGTATTTGCTCGCCTGTAGAAGAAATGTATGTCCATTGATTAATATCTGGCTCTGTTGCTGTTGCTTTTAAGATAAATACTTCAAAACCAGGGTTGACAGGTTTATTTAATTCAGCACTAAGTAGTTTAGCCTTTTTTATAATTTCTTCTTTTAAATGAAATATGCCAGGGTTTTTAATGCCAATAACATCTTGCGCTTTGTAGCCTAATAACTTTTCTGAGGCGGGATTAAATAGAGTGATTAAGCCGTTTGTGTCGGTCGCAATAATTGAATAACTAGCACTGTTTAAAATACTTTGTTGGAGCATGCTCATATCGGCTATTTCTTGCGTACGTTGTTTAACTTCGCTTTCTAGTTTTAAATTTGCTTGCTGCAATGCGAGTTTATTTTTTTTAGCCTGAAGTGTTTTTCTCTTAATTCTTTGGTTTCTTCTAAAAATAAACAATTGCATTAAAAAAACTACAAACATACAGCCAATAGTGGCGAAAGAGCCATTAACAATGGCTTGATACCGACTAGGGAGATGAAGGTTATAAATAAAGGCGTCTGAGGCATCAATGGTAATTTTCCACGTTCTACCCATTAATTTTATAATTTTAGTTAATTGATAATCGTTAGTTTTGCTTTTTATGCCATAACTAAAAAAATCAGTCTCAGTATTGTTATTGATATCACTTATCGTTAGTTGATTTTCATCAAGGTGTGAAAGTGAGTCTAAAATTTTATCAATTAACAACGGCGAATATGCCCAACCTAAAAGCTCATTAAGGCGCTGTTTTTTATTATCAGAAATAGTAATGGTTTTATATATTGGCACTAATATTAAAAAGCCTTGTTGTGAGAGTTTATTCGCTTGTACTAAAGTCAGTGGCGCCGTTAATTGGGTTGTATTATTTATGGCAGCATTTAGTGCTGCCTGTTTGCGCATGCTCTCAGATCCAATATCTAATCCAATTGCTTGTAAGTTTTTTTGCTCAGGAAAAATATATTGAATTATAAAATGCTCATCACTAGTCGCTACGAGTGTATTCAAATTAAATGTCTGATCGGGTCTATCGTTTTTTGCATCATTCAAAAATTTATTTAATTGCTCAACGCCAACTTTTTTTATATAGCCAATACCATTAGCTCCAGGGAATTCTTTAGCGTAGTTACGGCTCCCAGAGTAGTTAGTTATGGCTTGATAGTTTAAGTTATTTGCACCTATCCCATGTACAAAGCCCTTTAAACCAAATAGCCCATATTGATACAAATCGAGCCTACTGTTAATACCTGTAGAAAGCGATGATAGGCGGTTATCAAGCGCATTGTTTATTTTATTTTTTATGGCTTCTTGGTGTTTAATATGAGCAAAGTAGGTAAGTATAATGCCCACAACTAATAAAATGACGTGAGGAAGCAGTGAGATTAATAACCCTTTATTAACCGGTCGTGCTTGAATCATTAATTAATCCTTTTTCATGAGTCGCAGTAAGTGTGTTTCTATTTTAATAACGTGATAAATATAGCACCTATTATTCAAGACACAACTTTGTTATTAATTGGAATGTATATATTTTATAGAGGTTTAGAGTAGGGGGAGTCTAAAAAGTTGATTTTAAGCCTCAAGATAAAACTAAAGTGCATATAAATATAATAATTTATAAATTCTGCATCACTTTATAGATACCAACAAAAGTAGTAGCAAAAGGTGCTGGTTTTTGTGCTTATTGATTTTTAGAAGAAATCAGCAGCTCATAACTTTACTTAGGTAAGTTTAAATCAAGTAAAATTAAATTAATATTATGATTTTTTTAAATAAAATTAGCGACTTAGATACGAGTGAGTAAGAGGTAATCTTTACCAGTTTTTACAATTCATCCGTAATAAAACAAACTCTTACTATTTTATAATATAAAAATTAAAACATTATAAATTTATATTGTTCTATATTTATTAGCATGAAAGAAAGGTAATTACTTGAAATGTAATTACCTTATGACATGTTTGCCGTGTAGGTCAAAAAGCATACACATCCCTATGTGCTGCACAGTAAAAACTTAAAAAACAAGGTAACGGAGATAACTATGGCTCACCGAGTATCTAAATTACTTGCGGCAACAGGCGCAGTATTAACATGCATTTCTATTCCTTCGTATGCTGCTGTTAATGGGCTGACAGAACAAGATGAATTTAATATAAAACTTAGATCAATTTATTTCGACCGTGACTACGATAACGACGCAAGTGACGATTCAACTTTTGCTCAAGGTATAGAGCTCAATTACACATCAGGTTATATAAATGATTTATTGAATGTGGGTGTATCGACTTACACCGTAATGAATATTAACTCTACAGGTTCAGCCGCAGGTAATATTTTACCAGCAGGTAATGAGAGTGGTGGAGTAGACGATAGCTTTTCTAAATTTGGTCAATATTTTTTAGATTTTAAATTGGGCAAAAACGCTAAGGGATCCCCAAAAATAATTATTAAATTTCAATCACATCACTCACATCCATATTTTTCCAATCGAGTTGCACTACCACCTGTACGAAATAGGCTAGCCCTTCC
>Ga0207907_100113_pt1 | contig 55963 bp, 42 predicted proteins | sample LinPmetageLP52_FD_184062 | JGI IMG/M metagenome (GOLD analysis project Ga0207907, IMG submission 184062) | Marine viral communities from the Subarctic Pacific Ocean - LP-52 (SPAdes) | ecosystem: Environmental > Aquatic > Marine > Oceanic | place: Pacific Ocean | collected 2011-08-26
TATCATTATGTTTTTAATGTTTATGGGCAGAATAGGCCCGCTCACTCTCGCCTACTTTTTAGCAAGTCCACGAAGTAAAAAACTAAGATACCCAAGCGCACAACTCTCTATTGGTTAAAAACACAAATGCGGGTTTATTAGTTAGTCCGTATTTTTAAATACCCGCTATTTCGCGCTCTGTAATACACTCGTTTGAGGCCATTTCAAACTCGCGGCACGTAAGTGGGCGGTTTTCGTAAATGGTACACATTAGGGTATTGCGGTCGAGTGCTTGACACCAGCCGTCGTCTGCGCGTTTCATTACTTCGCTGCCCCATTTGTCGTAATCAATGTACTGAAAAGGCACGCCGGTGTCGGTCACTATACGCACTTCTAATTGGCAGCAACATGCCTGGCAATTAGCGCAGGTTACGGGCTCAGGTGTAGAGGAAATAGTTTTACTTGGAATAACAGTATTAGGCATAGTGACTTACTTTTTTGAATAAGCCACTAGGATACAGTAACTAATTTAACGCGCTAGTAGTTTTGCTTTTATATCGCTGTAACGCATCTGCTCGCAAAGCGCAAAGCCGCTGAGTTGGCGCACTTTATTACGTGCAAATAACGGTACACTCATGCCCGCTAAAAAGCGGCACTGAGTTTCAATACCTACACTGTGAATACCTTTTGTCGCCATATGCGCTAAAAATTCATCCACTTTTTGATAAACAACGTCATCGGCAATGTGAGCAGGCTCTATTGAATATTCAAGCTTAACAGCATTACCACGGCATACACTACAATGCCCGCATTGCGCTGGCGCGTTTTGGTCGTCAAAGTAGCGCGCTAAGTTATAGCTTAAGCAGCTTTGTAATTCAAAAAAGCGCACCAGTGCAGCAATACGTTTAATTTCGGCTTGTTCTTTATCGCAAAAGTAGCTGTGTAATTGCGTTGCAAGCTCAGGGTTATTTATAACCTCACTATGCACTTTGTATACTTGGGTAATACGTTTGGTTTCAAGGGTTATTAGGTTTTTTTCGGCTAGGTAATCAAGCGCTGCTACTACGCGTTTACGGTCAACCTGCGCGGCTTGTGTGAGGGTGTCAAAATTAAGCGTGCCCCATATTTTTTTAAAATCGGTGTGGCTAAATATTTGCGTTAAAAAGGCTTGGCGCTGCTCGTCAAACTGGCTAAGTAGCTCGTTTTTATCTACCAAAAACTTGTATTTAAAATCGGCGTAATAGGCGTACTGCGGCGTTATTGCGCCTTGCATTTCGAGTTGTACCAGCAAGGTTTTAAGCGCTAATTGGCGAATATTACTTTCGCTTGAAAGGCTGTACTCTTGCATTTCCCATTGCTGCGGCTGGGCTTTAATATCGTTAATTACGTATTCAATGCCGCTAAGCTCGGGAGTATCGCCGTACACAAAGTTTTCTACTGTGTTTAGGCCATCTAAATTAGCCAAGGTGTAGCAGTTTGATGGGTTGCCATCGCGCCCTGCGCGGCCAATTTCTTGGCTGTAGTTTTCAATTGATTTTGGTAAATCGTAATGAATAACAAAGCGAATATCTGATTTATCAACGCCCATACCAAAGGCTATAGTTGCCACAACAACGTTAATTTTACCCGCCATAAAATCATCTTGAATTTGCCACCTAAGTGTATCTTCAAGCCCCGCATGATACGCAACCGCCTGAATACCTTGCGCACTTAGCGTATTAGCCACTTGCTCAGCACTTTGCTGAAGGGTTACATACACAATACCTGGGCCATTTTGCGCACGCACTATGTTTGTAAGCTCAGTGTTTTTATCAGCCGTTTTTACACTTAGCACGCTTAAATCGAGGTTAGCGCGGTAAAAGCCGGTTTGTACAATACACTCTGGGGCAATATTAAAACGCTCGCTCATGTCGCGTTTTACTTTTTTAGTGGCTGTGGCGGTGAGTAATAGTACCAGTGGAATATTTAGCTCTTCACGGTATCGCGGTAATTTAAGGTAATCGGGTCTAAAGTTATGACCCCATTCAGATATACAGTGCGCTTCGTCTACCACCAGCATAGACAGCGCAACTTGGCTTATAAACTCTCTAAAACGCTCGTTTTTAAAACGCTCAACCGACACCATTAACACTTTAATTTTACCATTTCGCACATCGTTCATTACGGTGCTGCTTTGCATTTGGTCTTGGCTCGAATCAAGGCTTGCCGCGTAAATACCTTTGCTATTTAAAAAGCTAATTTGATCTTTCATCAATGCAAGTAAAGGCGATACCACCAAGGTTAAGTTTGGTAAATGCATAGCCGTTAGCTGATAACACAACGACTTACCCGACCCCGTAGGAAATATAGCCAGTGACGATTGCCCATTTAAAAGCTGCTCAATGGTTTGCTGTTGCCCTGTTCTAAATTGGCTAAAACCAAAATGTTGCTCAAGCGACTGTATTAATGGCGAGGTCATAAATAATCCTTTTTGGTGTTTTTAACAGCAATTTAACTGCACAGCTAAACGATAAGAAAGTGAGTATAACTTATATGTCTTTATTCAGCATTTTTTGCTGACATATCCTTTATTTAGGCGCAAACTAATAGCGCAAAAATAAATAGTCGCGTTTGCCAAAAATAACTTTTTCTATACCCAAGTGACCTCAAAATACTAAAAATAATACAGATTATTTGGGTATATTATTTTTTGAGGGCAACGTTATGAGTATTACTAAACCTAAAATCGTCGTTATTGGCGGTGGCGCTGGTGGATTAGAGCTAGCAACACAATTAGGGCATAAACTAGGAAAGAAAAAACAAGCAGAAATTCTACTAATAGACAAAAACCGTACTCACATATGGAAGCCGTTACTTCACGAAGTAGCGACAGGCTCTATTGACCCCGATTTAGATGGCGTTGTGTATTCAGCCCACGCTGCAAAACACCATTATAATTTTCAGCTTGGTACGTTTTGTAATATTGATCAAAGCAATAAAACTATCACCCTTGCGCCGCACCTCGATGAGCTAGGCCACACCATTTTACCAAAGCGCACCGTACGCTACGATCACCTTGTTATTGCCATAGGCAGTGTAAGTAACGACTTTAATACGCCAGGCATAAAAGATCATTGCTACTTTTTAGACTCAAACCAGCAAGCAGAGCGTTTTCAGCATTCACTGCTCGACAGCTTTACCCGCCTACACCAAGACGATAACCAACAGCAATCGTTAAATATTGCCATTGTAGGCGGCGGCGCAACCGGCGTTGAGCTTTCAGCTGAGCTGTACCATGTATCTGAATTACTTAAACTTTACGGCCTTACAAACATGTCGTCTAAGCGTTTACATATACACCTAATTGAAGCGGGCCCTCGTATTTTACCCGCCCTGCCCGAGCGAATTGCCGTAAGCGCTAAACGTGAGCTGTTAAAATTGGGTGTAAACGTGCGAGAGCAAACACAGGTAAAAGAAGCCACCGAGCAAGGTTTTATAACAAAAGATGAAGAACACATAGATGCCGATATAATGGTATGGGCCGCAGGCGTAAAAGCGCCAGATTTTATTAAAGACTTAGGTGTTTTTGATCTTACCCGTAGCAACCAAATTAAGGTTAACGAGTTTTTACAAAGCACCGTAGATGAGAGCATTTTTGTACTTGGCGATTGTTGCGCCTTCACCCAAGAAGACGGAAAACTTGTACCGCCACGCGCACAATCGGCTCATCAAATGGCACTATGCGTAGAAAAAAACCTCATTGCCACTTTAAAACAACAGCCACTATGCGGCTTTAAATATAGCGACCATGGCTCACTCGTTAACTTATCGCGCTACAGCACAGTAGGTAATTTAATGGGTAACTTAACCAGCAACACCTTTTTTATAGAAGGTAAAATTGCTCGTTTTATGTATATATCGCTGTATCGCATGCACCAACGTGCCATACACGGCAGCGCAAAAACGTTTGCGTTATGGATAAGCGAAAAGGTACTACGTGTTGTGCGCCCTAAAATGAAATTGCATTAATAAATTAAGTACACTCACAAAACCACTAAAAGCTTTAAGAGTTAGTATTATCTCTTAAAGCTTTTTTGCATTATACGTATCTAAAATAGTAACATGCAGTTAAGTGTAATTATAATTCAAGGGAATGATGCTGATGAAGAAAATACTTTTTGGGATTGTAACAATCACTGCTTTGGCTGTTTATTTTTTCCAAACTCAACCACACTCTGCAGAGCAAGCAGAACAAGTGAAACCAACCACCACTGAACCCAATGAAGACAATAAAGAGCAGCCAAATGAGGACTCACCGCAACAGGTAGTAAATAAACTAAAAAAACAGATTAGCCTGTGTAGAGATCAGTCACAACAACAAAGCACAAAAGTACAAACCTTAAATCAGTCACTTGTTTCATTTTTTGTAAGTGAACTTAAAAAAGGGACATCAGTATCCACGCTTTTAAAATATACAAATTTATCAAATATCAATCAGCGAAAATACATTGCCCTTTTAAAAGATGCCATTGTTGCTGAGCAAAAGCAGCAGCTTAACATTACAAGTTCTTTAAACGAATTAGCTAATTGGCAAGGCATTGAGACAATTAAAGGCTTCACCAATGATAAAGTAAAAGAAATGATTCAACAGCTTGGAGATAATAACCATAGCCCTTCAGGACTTACTCTGAGTGTACCCCTTGATGAAAATGTACAAAAAGAAACCCTTTACGCTTTATTAAGTAACACCGATACATTTACAACTTATGTGCAGTCGTTTATTAAACTTGAGGGCAGTGAGGTTATATCTCCTGCGACATTATTTGTGCTTAACGCAAATAAATTCTCACTTAAAGAGTTTGAGCAGGCTATTTCATCTAACCAATTTACAGTAAATGAAGTGGCTACCGCTATAAAAAACGATATTCCTAATGAGTATATTATTGCGCTTTTACAGCAAGTTCCCGTGGTAGATGCCATGCCGTTATACGAAAAAAATACTGTTTTATATAACTTAGCCGATATTGCGGTCAGTAAATTTAATTTACCTCTTGTAAAAGCACTGCAAACAAAAGGAATTACGCCAACCAACGAGCCTGGCTTATTTACAGGGTTAGATGTGGCTATTGTAAACCTGCCTAAAAGCGGTAACTTAACCCTAGCCCCATTAGATGCTAAACACACCCAGCTTTTAGATTATCTTAAAAAACGTGGTTACAAAGCACATAGCGGCAATGCAAATGAAGACCTAAATAGCAAAGGAGTGTTTTTTGTAAATGACTTTATTTACCAGCAAGGGGCCTATATTAATAAGCAGGACAACCCAGCGCAATACGCTTACTTTAGCCCTATTGGTAAAATTAACAATAACGCGCTTCCCCAAATAACTGAGCCTGATAATTCTGAAATATCTCAATTATTACTAGAAACACAACATAAAAAAGAAGAACTCGATTCAACCCCAAGGAATTGCAGTCAATTATTTAAAAAGCTATTTGCAGCCCAAAAGCTTGCACAAAATAGCGACGCATACGCAAAAGTACGCGCAATTGAAAAAGAATATGGCCGTAACTTTGAAAACATACTACAAGATATCGATCCTGTGTTAGTTAATTATTGGTGGAACACTATTGACCGCCGTACCTCTTCAGATAGAAGCGATAGTGTATTTCGTGAGTATTTAGCTACAAAAGAAGTTCAAAATGCACTTGAATACACTCAAACAACCCTACTAAATCAAACAGAAACAAACGTGCTATTTATTAGGTTACTTGAAAATCCATATGACTTAATGCCTATCTGGGATAGCCGAACACTACCTATCCCTCCAACAGATTTGGTTAGATTAAGCTGGTTGTCGCTTGAACAATGGCAAGCACTTGCAGAGGCTGGTTTTGATTTTTCGATTACCGATATACATGGGCGCGACGTTTATACACAAGCTGCATCGTCTTCTGTTGAGGCAGTGCAATTTTTAATTGATAATAAAATACCGACTGTTCCCAGTAAGCTTGGCGTAGATATACTCGACTTAGCATTAGAGCAAAGTTATACAAAAGGAGAGTTAACCCCAATGATTCCTTTAGCTTTGCAACTTGTTGAAAAATTTGAACCAAATCACTTAGCCCGCGTTGCCCGATTAAAAATGTTTTACCCTGAGGTTTATCAGCAGTTAATTCAGCTAAACCCAGCGCTTAAGCCTGCCCAGGGCACGGAGCTAAATCATTATATGTTTGATAATCACTAAATAACCCTCTAAGCACGCTAACATCACTTAGCGTGCTACTTAACAGAATTAATGTCTTTAATATTTAACATTGCCTGTGTAGAGTATTTAAAACAATTAAAGGATTAGGGCTATGACGGGTAAAACGCTGATTTTTAATTTTGATGGTACAGGGGGCGAGCCCCGCGACGCAGAACAATTTAGCTCAGACCATTTTAAAGAAGACAGTAGTATTTCTAATATTCTTAAGCTGCACTTGTTATTAGGCGGCAAGCTTGATGACTCCCCCACTACTCCATTTACAAATCAGCTTAGTTTTTATTACCAAGGTATTGGCACTAAAGGCAGCCGCTTAAAACGTATTTTAAACCAAACCTTAGCACCGCGCGGTGATGATGTTGCCAGTATTTTAAATCAGGCTATGAGTGATTTTAAAATACATTACCAAATGGGCGATACCCTACTTCTTAGTGGTTTTAGCCGAGGCGGCGCACTTGCCAGGCGTTTTGCAAAAATTCTAGAGCCTTTAATTAGTAATAACGTTTATATATGTGTGTTTGATACCGTGGCCTCTATTGGTTTGTCAAAAGTAAGTAAAGCAACTCGCGGCGCTGAACACGTTATTTTTGAAAACCACACCATTGCTAATAATATTTCAAAGGCGCTGCACTGCGTTGCCCTTGATGAAAAACGCCGTGCGTTTGAACCCACCCTAATGAACCATCAAAATAACATTACAGAACTTTGGTTTGCAGGTGCGCATTCAGATATTGGTGGTGGCTATTATCGCGATGGTCTTGCTGATATTTGCTTGCGTTACGCACTAGAGTGGTTAATTGAGCAGCCACTTAATATATCGCTATTAACGAGTCACGACATTGACTACAACGCCTTACTGCCAGAGAGTAATTTAGTAGATCAAGATGATGTAACAGTCATACCCGACCCACTTGCTTTAAGCCATCAACAAAATTACTTTTGGTTTAACCCCTTTTTTAAATTGGTTGATAGGGAGTGCTATGTACTTATTGATAATGAAGCAAGCAAACTTGAGCCATTAGTTCACCAAAGTGTGGCTGCGCGTATAAATAAGCTCACCAGTTATCGCCCTGAGTCTCTTAAAAAACGTCATTACAAAATTAGTTATAACGATGGCACAACATTAAGCTTTGTAGGGCTAAGCCCACATATTGCACTCGCAAACCAAAATATGAGCGTGCTTAGTATTAACCAAAGCCAAGATGTAATGGTATTTGCCTCAGAGCAATACAACACCACAGGCTTAATGCTCGAACAAGGAGCTACGTATCGATTTACACCCTACCCAGACCAGTTTTGGTACGATGATGGCATAAAGTGCACTTCTTTAGGTTGGCATCGCGATAATGTGCAGTTAGGTGTAAAAGAAATACCCATGGCATTACTTGAGCCATTTAGGCGACTTCCTCACGCACAATGGTTTTCTTTAGTGGGTGCAATAAATCAAGACGATGAACACCTGTTTGAAATTGCTGGTGGCGGTGATATAAAAATAGCTAAGTCGGGCGAGTTTTGCCCATTTGCCAACGACTTAAGCCGCTTTTATGGCGCTAATGCAGGTAAAATAAAAGTAAAAGTAACACGTTTAGGGTAAGTGATAGTCCTACTTTTAAGTTATATAATTAAGTACTTAAATGCTTTACATCTCACACCAGCAAGCTCTGCGCCTATCGCCAAAATTAACACAAAGGTTAAATTACCTGTAGACGCGCAACTTGCTGGCGTTTAAAAATAACGCTTTAACCGAGGTATAAAGTGATTGTTTCACCACCGAGAAGCGAAGGAGAATACCTGGAGAAGTGACTAAACGATACGGGTGCTTTCTCTGTGTAGCGCGAAGCGCCTCGGTGTACTCGGTGGTGATATACAGATAACTTATACCAATTTACTTTGGCTGCTCGTATACTCCTCTCTCTTCTCTTTGTGCATTATTGTATTAAAGATCAATAAATCACAAAGAGGTTTAGAGACGCTTCGCTTTTAGAGAAGTAACTAACTTTTTGCGCGAGCAAGCTTCGCGCCTACCTACAAAATTAACACCTAGGTAAATTACCTTGTAGAAGCGCAGCTTGCTGGCGTTTTAAAAGCAACGCTTTTACCCTAGTGTTAACCCCCTTAATTTGAGGCGGCTAAGTCCGCTTCAGCATCGGCAAGCATTGCAAACTCTTCATCTGCACTTTTAGCAACTAAATGCTTTGCGCTATAGCCAAAGTAATAAGCTGCGCCAATAAAAAATAGCACTACGGTGTATAAAAATGCACGAGGGTCGAACGCATATACACCCGTTAATGCTATTAGCGATAACACCAATGCAACGCCAGATGTAACCATACCGCCCGGTGTTTTATAAGGGCGTACTAAATCGGGTTGCTTTATACGTAACATAATATGGCTAAGCGCCATTAGTGCATACGATACAGTTGCACCTACTACCGCCATTGCCAGTATTAAATCACCCTCACCGCTAAGTGATACAACAAAACCAAATATGGCAGGTACAATGAGCGCACGCGCTGGTACTTTACGCTCTGTGGTAATTGATAACGAACGCGGTAAATAGCCTGCACGCGAAAGTGCAAATACTAAGCGACTATAGCCATAAATAATTGAGAAAAACGATGCAACCAAACCTGCTAATCCTAAAATATTTACAGCAGTTGCTAAACTTGTATTACCCGTTACATTAAGCGCATCTACTAGCGGCACAGCGCTTGAACCCATAGCTTGTGCACCACCAGCACCGGGCACTAATACAACAACGAGTAAAGCGGTAAACAGTAAAAATAACATAGCCCCAATTATGCCTTTAGGTACATCTTTGGCAGGGTCTTTAGCTTCTTCGGCTGCCAACGGCACACCTTCAACAGCTAAAAATAGCCACATAGCAAATGGTAATGCAGCCCACACGCCATACCAACCAAGCGGTAAAAAGTCGCTTGCACCTGCGGCGTCGGTTACTGCTACATCAAATAAGTTTGAGGCCTCAAAGTTAGCAACAAGCACAACAGCGGTTGCAATAATAGCCAATACTGCTAAGCCACTGATCACCATCATCACTTTTAAGGCTTCGCCAACACCCGCTAAGTGAATACCCACAAACGCTAAATAAAAAAGTGCATATACCCACGGGCCATTAAAACCCGTTAAAGCTTCAACTGCTGAGCCAATAAATATAACAATAGCGGCGGGTGCTAGTGCGTATTCAATTAATACCGCAAGGCCCGTTAAATATCCCCCAGCAGGTCCCATTGCTTGGCGCGCAAAGCTGTAACCGCCACCGGCTGCAGGAATAGCAGCCGACATTTCAGCAAGCGATAACACAAGCGTTAAATACATTATTGCCATTAACACGGCAGCAATTGCAAAGCCGCCCCATCCGGCTTCTGCTATACCAAAGTTCCAACCAGCAAAATCTCCCGATATTACATACGACACACCTAAACCAGCAAGTAATAGCCAGCCAGCGGTGCCGCCTTTTAACTGCCTTTGTGCAAGATACTCTTTATTGTTATTAGACATTTTGACCTCTTTTTATAGTTTTATTGTGCAATTAAAAAATTAGTTGTTTGAACCTGGTGCTCAATTACATCGTCTTGTGTTCTGTCTTTTAAATTAACCCCTGTAAGCCCGAGCTTTTTAGCCTCTTGCAGCAAATACACAGCTCTTCGAGCGGCTTCAGAGTAACTAAGCCCTGCAGGGCGAATATTAGAAATACAATTACGACAGGCATCGTTAAGCCCCGTTTTTGGCTCCCACGTTAAATAAAGGCCTAGGCTGTCGGGCGAACTTAGCCCGGGGCGCTCACCAATGAGTACCATTGCAACTTGTGCGTTTAATAGCTCGCCAATATCATCACCAATCGCTACGCGACCTTGCTCTACAAGCGTTATAGGCGCTAATTTATAAGGCATTGAATTGCTGTGTAATTGGCTAAGCAGCTCGCTAATAAACGGCGCAGCATTTTTTTGTACCGCTAAAGACGAAAGCCCATCGACCACTACAATGGCTAAATCGTACTGCGCCTGAGTACTGCTTTGCCTACTTTGCATTGTGTTTAAAAGCGTTGTACGCCCTGCTTGGTTTAGCTTTCGGCCTAAATCGGGGCGTTGTAAATAAGTAACACGGTCCACAGCTTCGCTTTGCACACTCAAAGGTTTATCTACACCGCTAAGCGCATCAATAGCACTGAGTGTTTTTGTCATTTCGTTAATATCTAACGGAAAGTTAACCGCATCGCGCGCCTGAGCATGCGATAACTGAAACGCTAGCATTTCAGCTGTAGGTAAACTTATGCCCGCTCGGCCAAGGCCTATTCGGGCATCGGTAAAGCGGCGTAAATCGCTCCATGGGTTTTCAACCACTTTACCGTTATTTATATGACCGTTATTTATATGATGACTTGTTTTTATAGGCTCAACAGCTTTCATCACATCCCCCCTTGCACCGCTTTTAAAGGCTTAGCAAATGCGCTTGGTAAGGTACTTGATAAAATAGACTCGGCGGTATTTTCCATAATTTTCATCTTACTTAGCCATGCTTCAAACTCGGGAGCTGGGCGAGAGCCTAAAACTCGGCGCACATAGAGCGCATCATGAAATGAGGTCGTTTGGTAGTTAAGCATTATGTCGTCCGAACCTGGAATTCCCATAACAAACGAGCAACCCGCCACACCTAGTAACGTAAGTAAGTTATCCATATCGTTTTGGTCGGCTTCGGCGTGGTTGGTGTAACACACATCGCACCCCATAGGTATGCCCAAAAGCTTGGCGCAAAAGTGATCTTCAAGGCCTGCGCGGGTAATTTCTTTGCCATCAAATAAGTACTCAGGACCAATAAACCCTACAACGGTATTAACTAATAAAGGGTTAAACTTACGCGCCACAGCATAAGCACGCGCCTCACAAGTTTGTTGATCAAGCCCATGGTGTGCATTTGCCGAAAGCGAGCTGCCTTGCCCGGTTTCAAAATACATTACATTATTGCCAACCGTGCCTCGCTTTAAGCTAAGCGCAGCATCTTGCGCCTCTGCTAACGTATTTAAATTAAAACCAAAGCTTGAATTTGTAGCCTCTGTACCGCCTATAGACTGAAAAACTAAATCAACCGGCGCGCCTGCTTCTATGCACTCTATGGTGTTAGTTACATGGGTAAGCACGCAGCTTTGTGTCGGAATTTCGTATTTTTGAATAACATCATCCATCAGCGTCATAAGCTTAATGGCTTGCGCTACGTTATCGGTTGCGGGATTAATGCCAATTACCGCATCGCCATTGCCGTATAAAAGCCCATCGAGCATACATGCGGCTATACCATTTATGTCATCAGTTGGGTGGTTTGGTTGCAAACGCGTAGATAAATGCCCTGGCAAACCTATGGTATTTCTAAATGCGCTTTTTACGTGGCATTTTTTAGCAACTAAAATAAGATCCTGATTACGCATTATTTTACTCACCGCAGCGGCCATTTCTGGTGTAATAGCTTGCCTTACACTTGCAAGAACCGCAGGGGTGGCATAATCACTTAATAGCCAGTTTCTAAAATCTCCCACGGTTAAGTGCGATATAAGCGAAAATGCGTTTGCATCGTGCTCATCAATTATTAAGCGTGTAATTTCGTCTTGTTCGTAGGGAATAAGTACATCGTTTAAAAATGTTTTAAGTGGTACTTCGGCCAATGTCATTTGTGCTACGGCACGTTCTTGCGCCGATTGTGCGATAACTCCCGCTAACCTATCACCCGAGCGCTGAGGCGTAGCTTTAGCCATTAACTGCGCTAAACTATTGAATTGATAAGTATGTGTTCCTAACGTATAACTGTACGCATGCCCCATGATTTACTCCGCATAACTAATATTACAAACCTTGGTATAGGTCTTGCCTTATATAAGCTATAAATCAATTTTTAATTGTCACAAGGGAGCTTAATTTGTACCAAGTGACTATCGAATTTTGGCAAATCACGTTTTATTATTTTATTTCAGTAAGTTGCTGCCTTTATTTGGCACTAACTTAAAATAAAAATATGTTTACTTTAAAAGAGCATCACCTATATGGCGCAGCAAGGCAGCAACAACGCACCACAAAAGAGCAAGGTATATACGCACGATATTGACGAGCAAGCGCATAACCTCACTCAGTGGCAACAAAAGTACGACCAAGTAAGCGATGGCAGCTTTTTTGGCTGTATAAAAGGTGTTAATTACAGCGATATTCATGCTTTTAAAGAATACACCGAGCGCTCACTTCGCCAACAATGCAGCATAGCGCCTAACTCTATTTGGCTTGGAATACCGAGCCAATCACAACAAAGTAAAATTAATGGCCTTGATGTAGCGAGTAATCAATTTATGTGCCGTACAAGTAACAGCGACTTTGAGCTAATTACGCCTGAACAATTTGATATTTACGGTTTGGTTATTGATTGGCATTCAATTGAGTACATGGCACAGTTACAAGGCGTAACAATAAAAAACCTATCATCTGCACAATCTGCTCGTTTGTCGGTAAGTGACTCATCGCTGCAAACTGCAAAGCAAATTATTAACAGTATGGTTGTAAGTAAAGGCTTTGGGCTTAAACCAGAGTCTCAGCAAGATATGCTAAGTATGCTAGCACTACACTTATTGCAAGCCGATAACCCGCAGCAAAACATAGCCCCAAGTTACAAACACCGTAAAGCAGTGGTCGATAAAGTAAAAGAGTACGTAGCAGCCAACCCACAAAAAACAATTACTATAACAGAGCTTTGCGAGCTTACTTTTGTTAGTAGACGTACTTTGCAGTACAGTTTCGAAAGTATATTAGGAATTAATCCGCTTAGGTTTTTGCGCTTGACCCGCCTTAATAATGTAAGGCGCGAGCTTAAATTGGTTGGTCAATCCAAGCCTATTTCAGTCATAGCAGCCAATTGGGGGTTTTGGCATGCCGGGCAATTTACTAAAGACTACACTCAGTTATTTGGCGAAAACCCATCACAAACCATAGCAAATAATTTAAAAGAAAGTGGCCTAGATTTTTAGATGCTGCGCATCGCGCGCGAGTAAGCTTCGCGCCTACAACTTTCACTTCACGTTGCGGGTTTATCCTTTTAAATTTAAAAAATAGTTTTCGTTAACCCTACTTTAACCCTCTATAAATTAAGCTAACTGCATTGATGTAGTTTGTTCAATTGTATAACTACATATTAAAAACTTTTTAAGTATTAAAGTTAGGAATAGACTGTATGAAACTTATAAAAGATACACCTCTCACGCTGAGCAAAACCACAATCAGCCTACATTGGATTGTAGCGGTACTTATTATTGGGTTATTAGGCTCAGGGCTGTACATGGAAAACTTTGAAGCGTTTTTTCTTATGAGCTGGCATAAATCATTTGGAGTATTACTCTTTGCTTTTGCTTTATTAAGGGTAACATGGCGCATTATAAATGGCTGGCCAAAACACACTAATACTCATCCAGAGTATGAAATGATACTCGCTAAAATTATTCACTACGTATTGATAATTAGCATGTTATTAATGCCAATTTCAGGATTAATAACCTCAGGTATGGGTGGGCATGGCGTAGACTTGTTTGGGCTAGAAATTATTCCGCATAATCCTAACCCAGAAAACCCACAAAGAAGCATGCCATTTAGCGAAAGCTGGTCAAATTTAGGTAAAACCGTTCACGGCTTAACAGCTAATGCGCTATTAGTTGCGCTAGGCTTACATATAGTGGGCGCTATAAAACATCACGTTATAGATAAAGACAACACGCTGACCCGCATGCTTGGCAAAAAGTAGGCAGTTAAAAGTCTTATTTGATCGGTGCTATTTAAGCCGCGATTAAATAAGACTCTCGTCCTACATGCTTACTGCTGCGTTTAAACGAACCTTTACCTTTTTTAGCTTTTACCACTTGTGGTTTAAACACTTTAGAGGTTACTAAAGCCGCAAGCGCATTATGATTAATAACACCTCGGCCGGTGTCTACCGCACTATTATTTGCGGCTTTGGTTTTCGATTTTTTAGCCATTTTATTTCCTATTTTGACTATGAGTTTCTATTTTAAGAAGTGGCGATTGTATGCCTAATTTTCAACCTTGCAAGTATTTTTATCATTGCATAACGCTATTTTGTCATAATAAATATGCATAAAAAAAGCGCAGTAAATAACTGCGCTTAATAAACAACCTAAACCCTGGATAATAAATCTATCTCTAGCCAGAGTTCAGGTTAAATAGTTTTTAGCTTTAATTAAAATTCAAAGCTTACTTTTGCATAGTAAGTACGCCCGTCAAAGCCATAAGGCAATGCACGTACAGGGTATTTAAACGCCCCATTAGTGATAAAGTTAAGTACTTCGTCGTCACCTAATTCATCTGGTGTTTCATCAAATACGTTGTCGGCGCCCACTGATAAATTAAATATTTCGTTAATTTGGTAGCTAACGTTTAAATCCACTAATACTGCTGATTCAACCGTGCTTGTTGGTTTAAACGAACCAGTCGGCGAAAGCTCTCCTGGTAAAGAGATATGGTCGTTACCAAAGTACTTAACGTCTGTTTCGCCAAAGTAGTTAAAACGAAGTGTTGATGTGTAAATATCACGCTCGTAATCAAACGTTAGTGTGGCACGTTCACTTGGCTGCCCATCAGTAAAAAAGCTACGTTGTAAATCATCAAACGCAACCGACTCAGGAATGCCTTCCTCTGCATTTACGTTATCAATTTTAGTGTCGTTTAAGTTGCCAGCAAAGGTTACACCAAAGTTTCCACCTTCAACCTCTGTACGGTAAGATGCAATAATATCAACACCTTGCGTAGTTGAGTCTACAGAGTTTGAAAAGTAGTTAGCTTGCACGGCGCCTGTTGCTTGTAAAGCAGCTACGGCTTCATCACTAAAGGCAACATCATCCGCAGACAGTAAACTACCAAGGGTAATACGGTCTTTAATTTCTACCCGGTAAAAATCAACCGTTAACGAAAGCTCGCTTGTTACATCGTAAACAAAACCTGCGCTGTAGTTAGTTGATGTTTCAAGCTCTAGGTTATCTACCCCTAATGCACTTGGAAAAGCAGTACCCGTATTTGCAGTGAACGACTGGGTAAGTGTTCCATCAGAACCTAGGTTAGTTGTAAACGCTGTATAACCACTTTGTTGAAGCGAAGGTGCTCTAAAGCCAGTAGATACCGCCCCGCGCACTGCAAAGTCATCGTTAAATTCGTAACGTGTGGCTAACTTACCAATTAAATCATCACCCGCATCCGAAAAGTCCTCGTAGCGCAGCGCACCACTTACGTTCCATGCGTCAGTGATCATAGTTTCTACGTCTACATAAAACGCGTAACTGTTGCGATCGCTTTCATTAGTTGCCTCTGGGCGCAGGCCGTTATACGCCTGAAAACCACACTCTGCAAACTGATCAGGATCGTTTACTGATGGATACGAAGCATCCGTATTTGCCAAGCCACATGCGTAAGATGCTTCATCGCCAGGTACTATTTCGTAGTTTTCTTTACGGTATTCTGCACCAATAGTTACATATAAAGGTTCATTGCGGCCAATATCTACAATACCGTTTACATCTAAATTAACCGTAGTTTGATCAAACCTAAAACCACCAGAGTAACCGCCGCTTGGGCCTGCATTTGCTGCTATATCGGCATCGCTTGCATCTGGGTTGTTAAATACGTACTCCGCCGCATAAGAGGCATTTATAGTATTACGTGAGGTAAAGTCGTATTGGTTTTCACCATACACTGCCGATACATCGTAATTCCAATCTGGGTTTATATCGCCTCTAAAACCAACCGCTACTGAAATATCTTCAGCTTCGTTATAAATACGAGGTAAAAAACCATCACTGTACACTTGAGTTACGTTTTTAGAGGCTTCGTTAAAGTTGCGGTAAAAGCCATTACCTAGTGCAGTTCGCTCAGAGTAACCACCAAACGAGTAAAGCTCGCCGTCGCCCATAGGCAATGCCATATTGTAAAACAACGAGGTAAATTCACTTTCAGAATTACCTTGGCTCCAACGTACATCTTCACTAAGCGTACCGGGTTCAACATTTAACGAGCCGCCCGTATCGCGCTCAGCTCTGTTTGTACCATCGGCATCGCGGTATTCAAGCGATAAGTTAATAAAGCCGCCTTCGTTACCTAAGTCAAAACCACGATTTAAACCTGCAGAAAGCGTATCGCCGTCACCTTCACTGGTGCCACCGTACTGAACGTAACCAGTGGTTACACCCGTTGAATTATTAAGTGATAAGTTAATTACGCCCGCAATTGCATCTGAACCGTACTGCGCTGCTGCGCCATCACGTAATACCTCTACACCTTTAAGTGCAGTAAGCGGAATAGCGTTCATATCGGTGCCGGCAGCGCCCGCACCTACAGTACCGTTAAGGCCAAAAATTGATTGATTATGGCGGCGCTTACCGTTAACCAAAACTAACGTTTGATCAGGCTGTAAACCACGAAGCGTTGCAGGTCTAAATAAATCAGAGCCATCAGATACCTGTGTACGCGAAAAGTTAAACGAAGGCGCAGTTGCTTGCAGGCTTTGCCCTAACTCTGTGAATCCGCCTTTATTTAAATCATCTGCGTCTATTAAATCTATAGGTGACGAAGACTCAGTTGAGGTACGGTTAGAAACGCGCGATCCTAATACAGATATTTGTTCTATGTTTTGCTGTGCCTGAACAGGCGCTTCTTGTGCGTTTACAATGCTCGGTGCGCTAAAAGCAAACGCAACGGCTGCAGCTAATGTGTTTAAACGGTATGTTGACATGGTGACGACCCTGTTTTTTGTGTGTTCTGTTTAATTTGTTAAAGCGGTGTTATGTGCCGCTTGTTGCAAACATCCTAGCAACATATGCAAACAAAAAGAAATGAAAAAATCTAATTTTTTGGTGTAAGTATGCAAATAACCTTAAAGATGGGATAAAACCACGCTTAATTGATTAATTTACACCCTAATAAGGCATTATATTTCAATAAATAGAATTGTTAACGAATTATTTACAATGTAGTTTTATTAGTTGATTGGTGTTTTTAAAGGGAATAGACAATGAATGGTCGAACCTGTCTCTAATATGCTGTTAATTTCTATTTTTCCACCATGATCGCGCACCATAGCATATACAAGTGTCATTCCCATGCCAGTCCCTCTACCCACCTCTTTGGTTGTGTAAAAAGGGTCAAAAATATGCTCTATTGTGTGCTCAGTCATGCCGCAACCGTTATCTTTTATTTCAATACAAATATTTTCCTCTATTTCAAAAAGATTAACTTCAATTATGCAGCCTTTTTCTAAATCGTATTCGCAAGCATGCCACGCGTTCATTAGTAAATTGACAAAAATTTGATTAATTGACGATAAATTACACCAAATAAGTGGTAAAGGCTCGAAACGTGTTTTTATTTCACATAGCTTAAGTTTACTGCTGAGCAATTTTAAAGCATTTTTTGCAGCCACAGTTATATCTGTTAACTGTTTGTCTTGTTGTGTGCTTGGGTGAGCAAAGTCTAATAAATTATGTACTATTTGTTTAATGCGCTTCAGGCCCTCAACGCTGTCGTTTACTTGCCCAGGTAAATTGTTATACAGCCATGCATAAGGATATTGTAAATTGAGTATATCGAGCTCGTGCTTAAAGTGAGTTTCTTTAATTTCGTTATTAAGATATTGCTCATTAAGCTTCAAAAGAGTGACGAGTAAAGGGGTTGCATGCTGAAGACTTTCTATATTGCTCATAACATATGCTAGCGGATTATTTATTTCATGAGCAATGCCAGCACTAAGGGTACCAAGCGTAGCCATTTTTTCTGTTTGTACAAACAATGCTTGCTGGTGCTCTAAATCGGCCACCTTTTTTTGCAACTCATTATTTATTGCAACTAAAACATCGCTTTTATCTTTAAGTAGTTGCTCTGCCGCTAAGCGAAGTTTTTGCTCGTTTAAAAAAGCCTGCTCAAAATCGCGACCTGATCCTTTCATTCCTTTAGTCCATATATATAGCGTTAATACCTAACGTTTAGTCGTCAACATACAAATTTGCAACTAGCCTCAATTATTTATAGGTAATAGCCCATTACTTTAGTGTGTATTTTGAACAAAATAGTAAATTGCTTTAACGATAAATACGCCGTAGCAGTTTTAAGCTATTATTTAAGCAGTAGTAATTTCAAGGTGAACCATGACACAAACAACATCCAGCACACCTATTAATCAAGTTGATGTACTTTGCATAGACGATGACAAAATTGTACTGCGTTCGTTAACACGTTTACTTAAAGTGAATGAGCTTTCAGTAATAGTGTGTGACAACCCACAAAGCGCACTAACGCTTTTTAAAAATCACGAGTTTGGCTTAATTATTAGTGATATGCGAATGCCTGGAATGAACGGCGCTGAGTTTTTAGAAAAAGCACGCGCTATTGCCCCCGACACCCAGCGTATACTTTTAACTGGCTATGCCGACATTGAAACCACGCTTGCAGCAGTAAACCAAGGGCAAATAAATGGGTATATTCAAAAGCCATGGCAAAACGACTTACTGCTTCGTAGTATTAAAGACAGCCTTGAAAAGTTTGCATTAAAAAAACAAAATAAAAAGCTAGAGCAGCAAGTTAAAGCACAAAACCAAGAGTTACTAGAGCTAAATAACACATTAGAGCAAAGCGTAGAAAAGCGAACGCTACAAATTAAAAAAGTGCTAAAACAACTAGAGGCGGCTAACGAGCGAGAAAAACACGAGCACAAAGCAACCGTAGAGCTACTTTATAATTTTATTAATGCAAACCCATACTTAGATGGCAATAAAGCACAAAATATTGCCAATACCTGCACGCAAATAGCGCTTTATTTAAACCTATCGCAAAAAAGTATCGACCTTGCCCCTATGGCAGGTTACTTAGCGCAAATAGGCTTACTAGCAATGGACCCCGAGCTCTATAAAAAACCAGTAAACTCTTTAACTGAGCAACAACGTAAAACATTTTACACTCACCCAAGTACAGCACAGCTAATGCTTATGCCTGCCATACATTTACACGATGTATCGGATGCTATTTACCATCAGTTTGAGCGTTATAATGGAAATGGGTTACCTAAGGGCCTGGCCGGAAACGATATTCCAATAGGTGCTATGGTATTAGGTGTGGCGCGCGATTATTGGGATGCGTTTGAGCAATGCAATATAACTGACGATAAGCAGCGCCACGAACACGCTCTTGAAAGCGTAAAACTTTACAGTGGCTCATTTTATCACCCAAAAATTGTACGCGCGCTTGAAGCTAGCCACGCAAAATTAAACGAAAAATTAAGTAGCGCTGGTACTATACAAATTTGTAAAGCAAGTGAGCTTAAAGAGAACATGGTGCTAAGCCATGCACTGCATAACCACACTGGCATAATGTTACTACCTAAAGGACATGTATTTAGCCCAAAATCAATCGAAAAATTACAACAGCTTGAAGCTAAAAAACCAGCACCATTTAGAATAATGGTTAAAAGCGCTAAATGATTGATCTAAACCACAGTTTTTTTCGTTACAATGTGGCTAAATCTACCTTGCATAACCCAAAATTTTGCTTATTTAACTAACTTTGCTTGAAGGAGCACACCGTGTCGCGATTTTCTGCTGTTACTGACAATCCCCACGACGGGCGTTTTAATCAAAAAACGGGGATATTACTTACTAACTTAGGCAGCCCCGATGCGCCAACGCCTGCAGCACTACGTACATATTTACGTGAGTTTTTATCTGACCCTCGTATTGTAGAAATTCCTCGCCTAGTATGGATGGTAATTTTACATGGCATAATTTTGCGCGTACGCCCTAAACGTTCTGCAAAATTATACGAAAGCATATGGACCGAAAACGGCTCGCCGCTTACTCACATAACTCGCCAGCAAAGCCTTAAATTAAACACCTTATTAAAAGAGCAAGGTTATGCAAACACCGAAGTTGTTATGGCTATGCGCTACGGTAATCCTTCTATAGAGGCAGGTCTTGAAGCGCTACGCGATAAAGGCTTAACGCGTATTATTATTTTGCCAATGTATCCTCAGTATTCAAGCCCAACGACGGGTTCAACATTTGACGCGGTTTCTAATGTACTGCGCAAATGGCGCTGGGTGCCAGAGCTGCACTTTGTAAATGGTTATCACAAAAATACCCGTTATATAGAGTCGCTTGCTAATAGTATAAGTGAAGATTTAGAAAAAAACGGTATGCCACAAAAACTGGTTTTTTCGTATCACGGCATGCCTAAACTGTTTTTAGACAGAGGTGACCCTTATCACTGCCTATGTCTGCAAACCACACGGTTAGTTGTTGAAAAGCTAGGCCTAGATAAAGACAAAGTTATAAGTACTTTTCAAAGTCGCTTTGGTAAAGCTGAATGGTTAAAACCCTACACAGATGCAACTCTTGCAGCCTTACCAGATGAAAACATCACCGATGTAGCTATTATAAGCCCAGCTTTTAGTGCCGACTGCCTAGAAACGCTTGAAGAGCTAGAAGAAGAAAACCGTGAAATATTCGAAAATGCCGGCGGCGAAAAATACCGCTACATAGCCGCTTTAAACGACAGAGACGATCATATTGATGCCATATTTGATGTGATCAAACCTATGCTCTAAAGCATGAATAATACATAGTTCGCAAAAAAATCGGTGTTACATTTAACACCGCTTTTTAATTTTAAAGATTAACATTTATTAAATATCATAGCTAATATTTTGCGCGATCAAACTCCACGTGTACAGGACAAATGAACCACAGAGAAGTGAAGGAGAAGAACAGGAGAAGCCATGAACCTATACCTGTATTTTCTCTGTGTAGCGCGAAGCGCCTCTGTGTCCTCTGTGGTGTAATTCATGAGTAGCAGAGTATTTATGCCGCGATAGAATGTAATACAAGCACGAGTTAAACTCGCTGCTACACGATTAGCTCATGCTTTTGGGCACGTAGCTTGCTAGCGTGACGAGCGCAGCTCGTAATTTTTCATAACATGAATACAAGCTACTCAAACTATTTCAAAGAATAAATACGCCCAAGAAATACATAGCACAAAAACTAAATCATCTAATCTTTTCGGGTGATCATTACCGTGCAAACACCTGCAATTATTCCCCAAAAGGCGGAGCCAACCGACAGCATAGTTAAATCAGATGCAGTAACTAAAAACGTAACTATGGCGGCTTCTGTATATTCACTGCCATTAAGTGCTTGTTGTAAACTATTGGCAATGGTGCCAAATAATGCAATACCCGCTAAAGCTAAAATTAGAGCTTGAGGTAAACTGGCTACCAGCCCAACAAGCGTAGCGGCACTCAGCGCCATTAAAATATAAAATACACCGGCTGCAATACTTGCCCAGTAACGTTTATCGTGGTTTTTATCGGCTTCATCACTCATGCAAATTGCTGCAGTTATCGCAGCTAAATTAATTGAATAAGCACCAAATGGGGCGGTTAGTAAATTTACAAAACCTGTAACGTTTAAAGATGCCGAAATTGGCGCTTTATATTTATGTGCTTTTAATACCGCTATACCAGGTAAATTTTGCGACGTCATGGTTACTATATAAAGCGGTAAGCCAATACTAATACAAGCTTGAAGATCAAAAACGGGTTCAATATAAGCAAACTCGCTTATTTTCCATTGCAGTGCGCTGGTATCTATATGCCCCATTTGCCAAGCAAGCATCACACCTACAATAAGTACGCTTAACATAGCAAAACGTGCAAAAAAACGTTTGCCAATAAAGTACGTGAGCACCATTAAACCAATTACTAGCGGCATATCGTTCATAAAATTAAACACATCAATACCAAAAGTAACCAGTACGCCTGCCAGCATCGCGCAGGCCAGTTCGCTAGGTATGCGGTTCATTATTTTTTCAAACCAACCAGTAATACCCGACAAAAAAACCAGCAATGCACTGAGCATAAACGCGCCAATTGCCTCACCTAAATTATATCCCTGCGCACTAGATATAAGCAGTGCAGCCCCTGTAGTAGACCACGCAATTAAAACCGGCACCTTGTAATAATACGATAACCCAATTGAGGTTATACCCATTACTAAACCCAGCATTAAAATCCAACTGGCAACTAACTCCGGCGTGCCCCCTAAAGTAATTACTACCTGATAAATCAGTGCAATTGAACTCGAAAAACCAATAATTACAGCTACAAGCCCTGCTGTAATTCGGTTAAGCAACTGATCAGATACCTTCATAAATCCCTCATACTTCATTTTTACAGCAAACAACATACTTTGCATGTTAGTGCTTTGCAATTGGCTATTACGCTATGGCCAATGAAAAATTTTCACGCATAGTTAAACTTTTTTTAACGCTTAAAAAGCATACTCATAATTGTAATTATAAAAACAAATCAAGTACCTAAAAACAGCCCTACAGGGTGCATGAACATTGTAAAAAACCAATACATAAATTTACATTTAGCAGTCCTAAAATAGGTAAAGATCCTTTTTACAATGAGTTACAAAAACACCCCTTACCACTTTATGATTACATTTATAAGCTTGATCTAAACTATTTTATACTATAAAACATAACACCTAGTTAACCTTAAACCCCATAAGAGAAACAAATGAAACGTTATGTTGCCTTAATTATTGCCATTCCTTTATCGGCATATGCTATTTATTCATTTTTAAATACTCCCAAAAAAGCAGCAAAACCTATCGCCCCAATTGCTATTGACGTAGTGCCTGTGAACTCTAAATTTGCGACGAATCAAAAAGCACCTCAACCAATTGATATGAGCAAAGATCCAATAACAGTTAAAAATATTGAGCCTGCAAAAACCTCAATACCCGAGCACTTTGATGCCATAAATAAGCTTTCGGATGATGCAAAAGCAATACTTAAAAATGCCAAAGTTCTACCAACCGATTTAAACAACGAAGCCTATATAGAGTTTGATTTACCAACACTAAAAGCACTAAATATGGGTGATAACTTCGATTTAGCGATTCCGCAATCTGCAGAAACCTACACAGCAGAAATTACAAGCGTGAGTGAGGCCAGCAATGGCGATAAAAGTATTTTTGGCCAAGTAACAGGTATAGATGGGAACATGCACAATACCGTTTTAACCGTAGGTAAAGACGCTGTATACGGGCAATTTACGACCCCTAATGGTAATTACGTTTTTGAAAGTAAAGGTAAATATGGCTGGATAGCCGCTAAGCGTGATTTATACAAAAGCCATATTGAACACGACACAAGTTCGCTTTCGCCAAATACACAAAAAGGAGTTGATGTATTTGCACCTAAAAAAGATGAAAACTTAACAAATTAAAACCACTACAAAAGTAAGGAAATACAACAATGAAAAAAGTAATCTCAACAAGCGTAATAGCAGCATCGTTATGTGCAGCAAGTGTTGCTCAAGCAGAAACGATTAATATTGGTATTTTATATACTGATCAATCGGCGGCTGCTACAAGTAACATTACAACAAAAATTAACCAGCTAATTGCTTTTAGCAACCAAGTTTATAGCCAAAATGGTGTAGACATTACACTTAACTTAGCAGGCACACAAAACCTAGGCGATTACGCAGTAACACCGTCTGAGGAGTGGCTCGACGCTGTTACCGACAGCAGTTACGTTGATGGTTTACGCACAGATTGGAAAGCCGACATGATTGCTGTACTAGGTACAGGCCAAAGTGCTGGTAACGGTTTAATTTCGTGTGGCTTAGCCTGGGTTGGCCAAGGCACTAACGGTAATTTATACAGCTCAATGAGCGATCGTATGTACTCTATTACTGCTATTGATTGTGGCGCAACTACGTTTGTACATGAACTTGGTCATAACCAAGGTTTAGCGCATTCACGTAAGCAAGGCGATACATCGGGTGGCGTGTATGTTGATGGTATGGGCCACGGCGTTCAAAACGAATTTGCAAGTATAATGGCTTACCCGCACGTTTACGGTAGCGCAACACAATACGATTACTTCTCTAACCCTAATTGGACAGTAAACGGTTTAGCGTTTGGTGTAACTAACCAAGCATATGCAATTCGTACTGTTACCGACACAAAAACAAGTATTGCTAACTTTAAGTAAGTGATTTAAAGCAGGCTGTATATAGCCTGCTTAGTTTGTTATTCCCTTTAGGGCGCATTTGCGCTCTTTTTTATTTTAAATCATTAACAAAATTTAATGTTGCGTCCACCTTTACAATATTTGGTACTAGGTACACTTACACCATAGTAATAACTAAAAAGTAGTAACTAAAAGCCTAAAAGTGTGCAGCTAATTAATGCACTACTATTTTTTGTTTTACAGCAGGCATTAACGTTTTACCGTCACCATCTACTTTATTTAAAAGCTTAAGCCCCATTACTTTTGCAAGTACAGGGTAAATATCAAGGTTACTTACTTTTTCAAGCTTTACACCTTGCTTAAAGGCTGGACCAACCGCTACAAGTGATGCCGCCATGTCATCAGTATAGGCATAGCCATGAGTACCTAAATACATTGCTTTATCTGAATTGGTAAATACCGCCGGCGCTGTAGTTTGCACTACAATATCGCCCACCCGAGTGCCCTTATTATAATGATACCCAGCTAACTGCTCGTCATTTAACACTGTATAACGCCCATTAGCAGCCTTTTTTAAACGTGCTTTGTAGCCTTCAATATCTGCACTTTTAGCATCTGGCTGCGTATAAATTAATAAACGAGGGCCTGTGTTTTTAACTAAAAAGTTATCGTCTTGTGGCAGTGTTGAAATATCAATACTTTGCTCAGGGTCTACGTGCGCCATACCGTGATCGGATACAATAACTAGATTAACGTCTTGCTCTAACTTGCTTAATCGGGTTTGTAATTGGCCCATTAAATCGTCTAATTGCTTTACCGCATCGCGAGTTTGCGGCGCGTCTGGCCCAAACTCATGACCCATGCTATCTACTAACGAAAAATAACTCGCTACAAAGCGTGGACGCTGTGCTTTAGGTAAGCTTAACCACTGTATAATTTGATCTACACGGCCTTGGTACTCACTGTATTTAGAGTAGTGAAAGTAATAGTCGGGCGTCATGCCATTAAAGCGCGCATCCGACTCTGGCCAAAAATAAGTAGCCGATTTTAGCCCCTGCATTTTTGCTAAATTCCAAAGTGGAATACCGCTTACCCACGTGCTATCGCCCATGCCTTTACCCATACTGTAACACTCGTTTTTACGGGCTTTATCACAAAAGTTATTATCTACAATGCCATGGTTTACAGGCAGTAAACCCGTAATTATAGAAATATGATTAGGAAACGTTTTAGTTGGGTAAACCGGAATAAGCTTTTGAGCCCTTACACCGCGCTCCCCCATTGCTTTTAAATTAGGCGCGCCGTGTTTTTCTATGTAATCCCAACGCAGGCCATCTATTGATACCAGCACCACTGTTTGCTCTTTTGCCGCATATGCCGCTTGGCTGGTTAACACTAAAAGAGCCAACATCATTGCCTTTAAAAATACATACTTCATTACAAATACTCGCCTACATTAAAATGCGTTAAATACTGAAAAATATAGCTTTATAATACAATTGCCGGGCCTTAAATGATACAAGCACCTGTACCTAACTCGTCTAGATGTATATATTAACAAGTAAGTATTAAAAACGAATGACAACGCGCATTTACTTTGCCAGTCGTCACCACTAAGCAAGGACTCCGATGACTATCGACTTTAGTAAAAAAATAACCCCCGCGCGCATGTATCGCACGACTGCAAATTTACAAATGGCGATGGAAAGCGATCGCGGTCGCATAATTAACAGTGCAGCTATTCGTCGCCTGCAGCAAAAAACCCAGGTTTTTCCGCTAGAGCGAAACGCAGCAGTGCGCTCGCGTTTAACTCACTCACTCGAAGTTCAACAAGTTGGCCGTTTTATAGTACAGCGCATTTTTGCTAATTTAAGCTTTGAGCAACAAACCGAGTTTGGCTTAAAAGGGCTAGAACGTCCGCTCGAAAGCTTAGTAGAAATGGCCTGCCTAATGCACGATATAGGCAACCCACCGTTTGGACATTTTGGCGAAGCAGCAATAAACCACTGGTTTAATAATAATTTAGCAAGTGTTACACCAAAGCGCTGCAAAGAGCAAAACACCGGCATAGGCGTTATTTTTAAACACCTTGCGCTCGATATTTGTAATTTTGAAGGTAACGCACAAGGCATACGCATTATTCATTCGCTGCAAACACTTAATTTAACCTACAGCCAAAGCGCGGGTATTTTAAAATACACTCGCCCAGCAGGGCTTGATGTAAAAGACATACCGCAAAACAAAAACTACTTAATGAAAAAAGTAGGTTACTACTACAGCGAAAAAGCGTTTGTAGAAGCGCTTCAAAACGAGCTAACCATTGAGCCGTATTGCCGCCACCCCGCAAGTTACATAATGGAAGCCGCCGACGATATTTCGTATTGCCTAGCCGACATAGAAGACGCAGTAGAAAAAGACATAATAAGCACCGAGCTGTTGTGCCAAGCACTTAAAAGCCAATATAAAAAAGCGCTTATAAACCTAACTATAGACGACGCTGAGCACCTGTCTTTTGTAGATAAAGCGGTAGATTACGCTCTCGATCGTGCACAGGCTCAGCCATATAACTTTAATAGCGAATTTTTTATATACCTGCGCGTAGCACTGCTCCACCCGCTGGTGAATCATGCGGCAAAACGCTTTATTAAGCACATAGAGCCTATTTACCATGGCGACTTTAACCAAGCCCTTTTAGAAGACAGAAGCCACTTACACGCCGTAACTAAAACGCTTAAACAAGTAGCGCTTGAGCATGTTTTTTCTAATAAAGAGGTAGAAAAACTAGAGCTACAAGGCTATAGAATAATTAACGGCCTGCTTGATTATTATAAACCTTTACTGCAATTAACCAGCGACGATTTTAGGCGAGCACTTAATGGCGACTCACGCTTATTAATAGAGTCGCGTTTAGTTAAAAAGCTCTCTAAAAAACACCTAAACAGTTACCAACATGCAATAGATGCCATGCAAGAAGAGCCTGACCACTTTGCAGCGTACGAGTTTTATTATCGCTGTAGGTTAATTCAAGATTACATAAGCGGCATGACCGATCAATTTGCATATGATGAATACCGCAGCCTGATGGTGATCGACTAAGTCGCGCGCCCCCTAGATAATTTTTAATTTTGCGCTTAAAATCAAACTATTAATATTTAAGCGCTGTTACTTTATGATCATAAAATTAGTTAGACTTACTCTGTGTTTTGCCCTTTTTTATAGCGCACAAAGCGCTGCTTACAACGAAGCCATGTGCATTTTAATAAAACAAGAAATGCAGCAAAACAGCAATAATAAAGCCAGCCGACAATACCGAAAAGCCGCGCGCGACTACAAAAATAATTGTAATAAGCCAAAACAAGTTCAAACCCAGCCTAAGCCGCAAATAAGTGAGCCAGAGCCAACACCTATAGTTACTCAGCCTCAGCCTCTAATTGTAGAGCCCGCACCTGTAGTTGAGCCCACTGTCGCACCTGCTAATAACATAAACGAAGAAACACTTAATTTAACAGACAAGCAAAAGCAGCAAATAAGTGAGCAACTAAACACAAACGATGTAATAACCATTGATGTAAATACAGCTAATGATCAGCCACAAACACAAACCGAAAATGAGCAAAGCGCAGCGCAAAACACAATTAATAACAATACAGATGAAAGCCAAACCCCAGCCGTACCGCCAGTTAAACAACCAAAAGTAGAGCCGGTAAACACGGCGCCTATAAAAGTACCAAGCAAACCAGCACCAATAGTTACACCACCACCGGCAAACCAAAGCTCAAGCTCGCTGTTATTACCGACCTTAATTATTGTTATTGTGGTGCTAATTGGCGCAATGGTATTAGTGCGTATACGCCGCGCTAAGCAACAAAAAACCGAGCCAGTTATGGGCGCAGCCGCTTTAGTTAAAAATGCTAAAAGTGAGCAAAGCGCAGCTAAAAAGGCTAAACAGCCAGAGCCTGCCGCTGAGCAAGTAAATACCCAAAGTACGACTGCAGCTGCGCCTATTAAAAAACAACATAAAGCACCTTCAACTCAAAGCACAGAGCTAAATAAACCAACACCTTTAGAAGTAAAAGCTAAGCAGGCTAATTTACCAAATACACAAAGCGAAACTCAGGAAGTGGCTCAACAGCCAAATGAGCAACTAATCAGCAATGAAGCAATTAATACCACTGAACAACCCGTTGCTATCGCGCCTCAAAGCGCTCAGCCAACTGATGAACCTAGCGCTACTTTTAGCGATGCTAAACAAAAAACCGAGCCTAATACCGCCGAGTTTGAAGCCGCAGCCAAAACCACGTTAGAGCGCATAAAAAGCGCCGATGAATTTAGCGAACCACAAATACGTGAATTTGATCCTGACGCAAAACCAGTAAAAAGAAAGCGTAATCACGGCGCTCAAATTACAAAGCCTACCCACACAGAAACTGAGCGCAATACAGTAGAGCAAACACAAAACACGCCTGAGCCAATAACGCCCAGCGAGCCTGTTGCTGACTTACATACACACAATGAAACAGCAAACAATGAGGTTACATCATTCGCCACCGAGCACGACTTTAAAGAGCCAGAAGTACGTACATTTGACCCAAGCGCACCACTTCCAGGTAAAAAGCCAGCACCTAAAAAAGCAGAAGTTAAAGTTGAACCTGTACCTGAAAATAAACCTGAAAACATTACGCCACCAATTGAAGAGCCAGAGCAAGCTCCTTCAAAACCAGAGCCGGCACCAGAGCCTAAAAAGGCAGATAGCAGCAATCCATTTGCAAACCTATCACTTGATGAAAGCTGGGATCCAAACTCTGCAGAAAAGCCAAAAATAGAAGAGAAAAAACGCGCCCCTAAATCACAAGCACTTATAGACGCAGAAGAACGCGCTAAAAATATGAAAACCAAAGAGTAATATTTACTCTTTGGTTTACTGCGCTTAAAAATATTCTCGGGGTTTTAACGAGAGCTTTCTGAGGTCTGTAATTAAATACCAGAGCTTGCAACATACAGCGTAGGCGTAAAGCCTACTCGCGCGAAAAGCGAAGCTTTTAAATTGCCATTCACGCTAAAAGTTATGTGTTTTAAAAGAGGTTATTAACCACTTTGAATATTGACTATCAATATCAGGATACTGCTCATTCAGCAAAGTACTCAATTGTTTTTTAGATAGCTTATTACAAGGTAACTCTTGCTCAGCAAGCATTATGTTTTTAAGTAAAACTTTGCCTGAATGCGAGTCCATCAAAAAATAAATAGCAGCCCAACTGCTTGCATATAACTTGCTAGTATCACTTTTACTCCAAGATTTATCCAAAGTTATTAGCGAGTTAAATGTGAATACACTTTTTGTAATTTTGCTATTTTTTACCCATGAACTATTAGGTTCAACAATACCTGTTTGCATATGGTTTTTTGTTAGTTCAAAGTATTCAGCTAATCCTTCATTAAGCCACCTAGGCGTATAACCTAATACCGCTTTATTAATAGCATGCACAGCCTCATGTATCGCAGTTTGCATTGCAGCATGTTCATTATCATAATTAATAAAGGCAGAATTACTTGCATGAAAGTACATACCTGCAGTATTGCTAGGGTTACCACCTCGTTGCTTTATTTGCGCTTCGTAAGCACGGCGCGTAGGTAATACAGTTAAATTGAGTTTTACCTTTTTAAGCGCGTGCACACCAATAATCTCGCCATATACTTTAAACACCGTATTAAGTTTGATGTGTAATGCCTGGTTAAACGACGAGGGTAAATTAGGCGTATTTAATGTGAGATCAAAATAATCTAATGGCTCAATAAAACCAGTGTTATAAGTGGCTACTGCAAAGTCAGGTTTTTTATCACTAAAGTGCTGTACGCCGTCAGTGTCGGTCCAGGTAAATATATCGCCATTTTGTTTGTATTTAACTTTTCCTAACGATACATCCACGCAGCGCGTAATATCGCCTTGTGGCGAATGATTATCCATAGCTACTGGCGTATTTTGTAAAGTTACAGTGCTTTGATTATCTAAACGTTTTATAACTTGTGGTTTAGTAACAATCGTTTGCGTTAAACCGTTATAAATTCGTTTAACCTCACCCACAGGGTCGTGATAATTAAACACCCGCCCCGTAAAATGATTAGCAATAAGTGCCGATGCTATAAGCAACACAATAAACATAAATACTATGCGTAACTTAGTGTTAAACATCGTTATGGGCGCCCTTGCCACTGCGCTTCAAATAAATCTTTTTGTTTACCCCTGTATTCGCTACACCACACAAAATCGGCCGACTCCATCCCTTTTTTACGACAACGTTTAGGCAGTTTATAAAATTTAGACCAAGCATCTAGTTTAGCTGCATCTTTATAGCTATCGCTGTGTAAAGACATATTAGATACATTTTGGTTAAGTAACCAATTGCTGTTAGACGTTCGAGTTGAAGCAATAGAAGAAACGCTACTACTCTTTTTAGGCTTACTACAGTGATTAGCAAGTAAGGTAAATAACGCTTTATCGCGCTCAGTTAAGTGTTCGCCTTCTTTTGTGCTGTAACCACTTCTAAATTGCGAGCGGATAGCTTCGCGTTGCTTTTTAATACTGTCGCATTGAGATTGTGAGTAAGCTGTACCTGCTTGGGTTAATGTTGCAAACACGCTAAGCACTAATATTAAAATCCATTTAAGCATTTGGTAAGCCTGTATAAACTAGCAGAAATTAAAAAGGGGATTAATTGGAGGGTAAATATTAAATTTAAAAGATATAATTTTATTATAAATAAAAGCCTATTTACCGCCTTTATTTAGAGTTAAATACTTTTTTTTATAAACAAAAATATTTAATATAAACAAATTAAAGTTAGCTTAATTACGTTTATAATTTATTTATAAACTAAAACATATATTAAAATTTAAATAGTTAAATATTATTAACTTTAACATTTAGAATAAACTGCAACCAAATGAGGAACACTTAGTTTAATTATAAATTTTAGCCTCAACACATTCGTGCTTATTTAAACTAGAAAGGTCTTTAGTTAGTAAGTATTTCACTATCAGCATGGTGTTTTTGAAATCTATTTCACGAAATTTAAAAGCATGCTTTATCATCAGTTTAAAATAAACATAACAATGAGAGTTAAACGTTTTCTTTAAAATTTTTCGTTGTTTAGAATTTAACTCTATGTTTTCTAAAATCATCGCGGTTGCTAATGCTTTACTTCCCATAATATTGCAAGAGCCGACCAGTTCCCAACTAATATTAGAAAAGAACATATTAACCCCTTTACCGCATTTGGTAACATCACAAGGGTAATAAGCTACTTTGTCTGCGCCTGCGCATAGTAACAACCACATTAACTCATCTTCCCCTGCAAACCTTAATTGGTCACAAAATAAAATATCAGGGAACTTGTTTAACCTATACATAACAGTGGAGGTTTGCGATAAGTACTTATTGTACATAGACTCAATAACAACTGACGAATCAATAATAAACTGAGAGTCACCTATTGAAAAACGACTAAGGTCTTGTTCCATTTCAGGGATATCTGTATTCCAATTTGAATCATAAAAACCATCACGGTCCGTATTTCCAAAATAAAAATTAGCACCTAAATCAAATGCTTCTAAGGCTAAAGAAGAGTGCTTCTCGCCCCATTGATCATCAGAGTCCAAAAACGCAACGTAATCTACAACACTACTGAGCTTTTCTTGAATATGCCTTAAAGCTGTATTCCTAGCGATCGCTGGGCCAGAATTATTTTTATGATAAAGGCTAATAAGGTGTACATTTTTAGGTAAGGTAGGTAGTTGAGATAATTCTTCAGACAATGCAAGTGGGGAGCAGTCGTCAACAATAACAACATAATAATTTATTTCACTTGAGCATTTTTGTTCAAGTATAGACTTTAGAGACTTTAATAGTATCCCTTTATCTCTTTGATAAAATGGTATCACTACCCCAATATTGTGCATAAAAATTTCCTATTAATCATCTTAAAAACATCCGTGTACAGCAATTAAAAAATTGCGTGATTATTTGAACAAGGCCAAATAAAAATTATTAACAATAACTTTTAAAATTATAATTTTAAAAAACAATATAAACTGTTTTATATTTATAATATTTATTGACTAAAAATAATACTAACATTTAACTACCAAATCAATAAATATTGCCTAAATAGCCGCTATTTTAAAGGCCGGGCAGTGTTAAATACTAAAAATACAAACTGCTATTATTAAATTACAAATTATTTCATACACATAAGGTTTACTTGCATTTAAAAAATAGTCAACTATTATTACTGATAGTTAAATAGTACAAAATTTTAAAAACCAACCCTTTATCATTAATAGTTTTAATTACTAACCTAAATTAGAGCTTGTACCTATTTAACAATGTGAAACTAATGCCCAAGTATTTCCAGGCTATTAACTCATACTATTGATAAAAAATTTAGCTTAAAGTAAATCAATTCTAAAAATGACGAACTGACTACTTATTGAACACCGTGTTTTTCATTATCTACGATTGCTTGCGTAAATTACCCATTATTTGTAAATCTACAAAACGCCTTACACAGTAATTTTTTTATATAGACCCACAATAATACCAAGATCGAATAGTCTATCAAGTAACTTATTAAGCAATTTCAATTTCACATAAGTAAAAGCTGCATATTTATTAAACCACACGCTAATAAATTACTTTATAGGTACAAATTAGTTACTATAAATATCGGTATGCTTTATTTGTTTGCTTTTATATACCAGCAAAAAATTTTAGGTAGGAATTGATTCACATTAAGATACTGTTTTAAACCTACGAGGGAGGTAACAGCGCGGCTTATCACACTCATAGCAACCTACTACATATAAAATACCATTTACACATTAGCCGCAAAGCCTGCTCGCGTGAAAAGCGAAGCTTTAAATTTTGGGCAAAAGTTTACCTTGCGCTTTAATTAAAGCATTCAACATTACTTGTTCAACTTAAACAAAGCTATTCGCCTCACATAGTGAGTCAAATATTAATTTAATTGCCTCATTGAGCAACTTTGTAACGTGTACTGCGACCACCGGCAGCCGTTTTTGTTATGAAACCCAATGTTTGTAAATCGGCTAAATGGCGCGTTGCAGTCGCACGGCTAACTTTAGCCACCTTTTGATACTGACTGGCACTAATTCCGTGCTCAAATTGGCCATCGAGTAATTTATTAATTACTTTTACCTGTTGCTCACTTAGTTTTGCTTGTTCTTTACTTGCCCAGTAATTGGTTTTAAAAACTGTTTGCTCAATGTTTTTAAGCGTATGGTGTATTGCATTATTAAGCGTACATAAAAACCATTTAATCCACTGTGTTATACAAAGCCCACCACGCTGCGTGGTTTCTAGCACCTCGTAGTAGCTTTTTCTATCGTCTAAAATAGCCACCGACATAGCATAAAACCGAATAGACTCTGCATACTTTTGTGCTAAAGCCAAATCGGTTATAAGCCGTGTTATTCGCCCGTTACCATCTTCAAGCGGATGTATAGTTACAAACCATAAGTGTGCGATAGCAGCACGAATAAAAGGGTCTATTTGTCGATCGTTTTGCGTGTTGTTAAACCAATCAAAAAATAGCGACAGCTCTTTATTTACTACCTTTTTAGGGGGTGCTGTAAAATGTAATACTGGTTTGTCTAAACGCCCCGACACCACCTGCATTAGCTCGCCGCCACGCAACTGCCCGCCCTCAATGTTAGTAAACAAGCTTTGCTCATCTGCAAATAATAAACGATGCCAATTAAGCACGCGTTCTAAATCAAGCGGTGAATTTGTGTTCGTTATTGCATCAAGCATAATTTCTGCAAGATTATCGCTTTGCACTGTTGTTGGGTAAGGCTGCTCATTAATGTTGAGCTTTTTAGCAAGCGAAGAGCGAACCGAAAATGCATTAAGCTTTTCGCCCTCAATCGCACTGGAGTGAATAATATTTGCTAGTAAGGTATCAAGAGCCTGCTGCTTTTGATGAGCACTTTGCACGCCCATACGGCCCACTAACAAACCTTGGTTATATGAAAGCTCCCTAAGTAAAGGAGCAAGCGCCGCATCATCCCACGTAAAGTTTGGCCAGTTTTGTTGTTGCCATATCCACATAGTCTTTAGCCCTTAAGTTAGTTAGCTTCAGTCTATATGATTTAATTGCCTCATTCAATGAGGCGAATAGTAGAGTTAATTGCCTCATTGTTTTGCGGGCACCACCGCTTTTAAACTATAGGCAACTGTAATTTAAACATTGTAGATGCAATTTTACTTCGCGCTTTGATTTTTAACCGTAGGCGCGTAGCTTGCTCGCGCAAAAAGCACAGGTTTTAGAATGTATTTACTTTTATCGCGTTGGCGATGGCAATCAAAAAGAGGCCCCCTTAGCAGCAGCCTTTAAATGTATCGTAGGCGCCCAGCTTGCTCGCGCGAAAAGTGAAGCTTTTAAAATAATTTACTAATATCGCGTTGACGATAGCCAACAATATGGAGCGCCTTTAACAGCAGCCTTTAAATATACCGTAGGCGCAGAGCTTGCTCGCGCGAAAAGCGAAGCTTTTAAAATAATTTACTAGTATCGCGTTAGCGATGGCAACCAAGGGGCGGATAACCTTCAAATAAGCTCTGCTGCTAATAGTTCATCCCTGAAGCCGGGTTCCTGTCAGCATCCATGCTTCCACCTCCTCAAGCTACAAAGCTACGCTTTGGTCATTCGTCGCCCACGGCCCCCGAGGATCACACTATCTCCTCAATTTAAATTAATGATATAAACGTAAACGCGATGAACACAAATCCATGTGCTAGCATCGCTTTACTCGCATTCATACGCAGCTATTACTCATCATTAATTAAATTCGGGTGTAATCACTGGGGAAAGTCTTACCTGCAGCCTTTAAATGTATCGTAGGCGCCCAGCTTGCTCGCGCGAAAAGCGAAGCTTTTAAATTGCCTTACTATCGTTCAAGGCTCGCTGTACTACTTGATAGCAAATAGCACGCTGCTGCTCTTGATTTAAGTTAACCTGTCGCATTGAAAGGATCGTTTTAACTATTTGTTTATGAGAAACGATAGGAAAGATTGGTCGATGCTTTAGCTCAACAAACCAACCAGGAAAGCATAAAACAGGCAAAACTTGGGTGTTAAAACCCGTCGCCTCTTGCAGCCATTTATTCACCCAATTAGCTTGGTTTTGAGCTTGCTCTAGCGGCTTACTTTCAAACCAAGAGGGAAATGCTAAACGATTTTTCTCAAATTTAACTTTGTAATTTGTATCGTCTTTTATCCGTTTATGCCTGCCTTTGGTTTCAATGGCAAATATCCCATTTGGCCCAACAACCAAATGATCGATATTAAAACCATCAGCTTGTATATCATAAAATACCTGATAACCGTGTGACTGTAATTCTATAAGTTCAGAGGCAACGGCTAGTTCTGCATCACGCCCGAGCTTTAGTTTTATTAAGTCGTTAGATTTAACCCAAAGCTTTCGTGCCACATAGATTAGTCCCAATGCAATCATAATAATTAAAAAGTAATTGAGCTTGCCGCTAGCAAACATTTCTGCAATGCCTTTAATAGCAAAAGGCATTGTGACTATTAAAGCAGATAAGAAGACAAGCCCTATTACATCAACAATCTTTTCATTAACTTGTTCATTTAATGTTTGCGCTGCAACACGTTTAAGCTTTTTACGATCTACGGGTAGTTTTGCATTCTTCTGATGAAGCCATATTTTGACAAACAAAACACCTAGTAATGAATAAACACTACCAATAACAAATAAAAGACTTAAACCTTGGTTTAATAAATCATCCATGATGAGTTCCTATAATCACAATGTTTACGTTATACCTTAAAAACAGGTACATGTCGCATTATTCAAACTCGCGCGACGAAGCCCACCTAAACACCTGTAGGCGCTCAGCTTGCTCGCGCGAAAAGCATAGCTTTTAAATTGTGTTTACCTACATCGCATTGGCGATGGCAATCATTAGGAAGTGCCCTTAGCAGCAGCTTTAAAATGTATCGTAGGGGCGAAGCTTGCTCGCGCGAAAAGCGAAGCTTTTAAAATAATTTACAAATATCGCGTTGGCGATGGCAACCAAAGAGAAGTAACCGCCGACTTCTCTTTGGAATCTTTCGGCGCCCCGAGTATTTTGCAATTTCCTCAAAGCCTAAATCGACATGAACGTAACCGCCGTGTATTCGCCGTCCATGGCGAAGTCACGGCTTTAATTGCATTGCCTAAAGGGATTTAGGTACTTGGAATTTGTCGGGAACAAAATTCCGCCATGCAATCAATTACTCACAATTAAGTCCTTTCGGGCAAAATGACGGGGAAATTGTCTTGGCATTAGCCTTTAAGTTTGTTGTTGTTATTACCGTTATGTATATTAAAGTTAACTTTACCTTTTTACCTTGGCCAGTAAGTTACCTAACTTATCTAGCTCGATTAACCATCATCTCAAAGCTTTATGATGCTCGCCAAAAATAACGAACACAGTAAGCAGCGGCTTGAAATTTTTTAATCAGCAATTACTTAAATTTGAGCAAACCGTCCGCTATCAAGCTTACTTTTATGCGTTAGATAATGGCGTTTATCAGCCCACAAATAAAGCTCAGGCCGACTAACCTGGCGCTGGTTTAGAGCTACAAGCTAGGTTTTACCAAAAGCCCGCTGCCTTCTCATTTCTTCTTTATGGTTCATAAAAGCGCCAACCAATAAATGACCACTTAATCAGTCATTAACTATCTAATGAATGCTTAAATAATCTTTAACTTATATGAGGGATCACGCTTTCTAAGCGCTTTATGTCAACATCACTGATATTAGCAAAACGTTTAAAGTGCGTTGGCCACTGGCGAGTATAGCTTTCAACCTCTGCAATTATTTTTGTTGCTTGAGCCTTGTTGAGGCCAAAGCGTTTGGCTTGCGACAATAAATTATCGATACTAGCATATCGGCCATCATCACCAAGCCCTATGCCATGCTGCTTTGAGTTATTAATTGGGGTGATATCATAAGCGGGGCTCATACGCCACGTTTGCCCAGCAAAGTGATACAAAAATGCATGATTTCGACTGTGATCATCGGTATTACCAATAAATACGTTAAATACCATTCGCTTGTAGAGCTCTGTAGCATCAGCAGCGAACTCACTTGTGTGGTGGCGAATAAATTCTGCCAGTTCACCGTAGCTATAGTATGTTGCTAAGTCGCTTATCGCGACTTTTGGTTTTTGTAATAAGCTATTGGCGCTTAAAAAGTGATGAGTTGGTAAGTCATCGCTTACATCAAAACGTTCAACTAACAGAACATCGCCATTTTCTGTTTCATGAATACGGGTATTTGCAGTGCGAATCCCCAATTCATTAGCCATACACATAGCACCATGCTCAGCCCTAGCTAAATTAAACAAATCGTCTTGACGATTAAACTTTGCTAAATAAAGCTTTTCATCAATTTTCACAGAGGTTTTAGGTCTTGCTCCCCCCATGCTTTGGCCAAATTCAAAGGCTTTTTTTGCTTCCTGTGAAATCGCTTTATTGGCGAGCAAATCGTCCTTTGCTTGATCTAACAAGGCTAAATCGGCTAATGTATTTTTATTCGCTTTATGTTTTGATGCGCTGCGCGACAAACTAAATACCAAGGCGCCAACACCATACCCAGACCCTGCGAGTAAAAATTCTAGCTCATTCTTTGGCTTGGTATTATGTAACGACAGAATAAGCTTACGCCCCCACGAATCAGCTCCCGCATCACTTAACACCCCAAACACACCTTTATTGGCAGAATAACTAACTATGCCAGGCTGTAATGGTAAATGCAGCGGATCGAGCGCAAACGCATCAGAGCGCGCAAGGTAACTTTTACCATAATTAAACTCACCTCGGCCAGTTTGTGTATTTAACTTAAAAAAACCACAAATTATGGGGCTGTCTTCTAAACCGTCAATAAATACATAAGCTTCAGAAGTCATCGTTAATCACCTGAGTTTTATTGCTTTTACGCTGTCTTGCATTATAACCGCCCACATCTGCGGCTAGCTCGTTAATTTCATCCAGCAATGAGCCCTGCAATTGAAGAACAACAAGGGCTTCAAACAATATATCGCTTTTTACTACCTCTCCTTGTTCAAGCTTTTGTACCGTGGAGCGAGATACACCAATCATCTTAGCGAACGTGCTCTGGGTATAAAGTAAAGTTCGATGCTGACGAATTAAATCACCCAAGCGACGCGCCAACTTTAATGCTTGTTCAGATCTCATAAATGACTACCTAATCGGTCATTAATAAACTAATGATTAGTTTAGCGGTATTTATCATGATTGCAATATTATTTAAATAGAGACGTAATGAGCTTCGAGGAGCGGCGTTCAAGCTTACCTTAGGGGCGAAGCTTGCTCGCGTTAGAAGCGCAGCTTCTCATAACTTAATAAATTAACACCGTAAAAGCCTAGCTTTTGAACGCCAACAAGTTGCGCGTCTACAAGGTTACACCAAGCTTTGCCGTTAAGACTCGACGTAGGCGCGAAGCTTGCTCGCGCGAAAAACGGAGCTTTTGAAATAATTTACTTATATCGCGTTGGCGATGGCAACCAAAGAGAAGTAGCCGCCGACTTCTCTTTGGAATCTCTCGGCGCCCCGAGGATCACACTATCTCCTCAATTTAAATTAATGATATGAACGTAAACGCGATGAAACACGTCCGTGTGTAAGCATCACTTAGCGCGCATCCATGCGCTGCTATTACTCATCATTAATTCAATTTCGGGTGTGATCACGGGGGGTATTGTCTTGGCAGCGGTCTTTAAATTTTAATGTAGGCGTTAAACTTGCTGACGCGAAAAGCGCTTTCGAGTAAATAAGATTTGAGTCACATGCAGATTTCAGATAGTGCTCACCCTATCTGGTAAAGTTACTTTAACTAACTTTTCTGCACTATCAACTTTAGTTGATTTATTTAGACAATAAAATGCTGTAACTAAAAAGAAAACTGCTATTACTAGGGTAAAAAACAAAAAAGGAACAATTAAGGTAGAATAAAAATAGAGGCTACTAATTGAGACAATAAGCGCTAACAATGAAAAAAGTAAATATAATCCAAAATATTTCAACCTCTCTACAAGTCTAGGTTTTTTCTTCTGGTAGGTTGCTTTAAATTTGATCACTTTTGATTTTTCACATACCATCAAGTACTTCCTACATGATGCATACTGCCTAAGAAGCTTAAATGCCCCCGGAGTCCTAATAAACCACAGTATCTCATACTGATTTAGCTCGCATTTAGTATAGCCATATAAAGCAACTAATATCGTTGAATAATTCTTTTCAAAATCATCTTCTATTAGTGTTTTCAACTTTATATAAAAGTCTAAACTTAAAACTTGATGCTTAAGAGTTGTTACCCTAAGGCGAGAAACTAACAAAGGTAGACCAACAAAAAATATCAGTAATGTGACTAATATTGATATGAACTTAAAATTTGCAATAAAATCAAATGATTCCAACACTTTATACTTCCCAATTCCATTTACCCATTTATACTACAAAAATTATTAAATTGACACTCTTTGTACAGAATTCAACTGAGCAGGTGAAAATGAAATTATTTTAAGACCGTGTAATTTCGTATGTGTTCAGGGGGGAATTGTCTTAGCAGCTGCGTTTAATTCAACTATCAGTTCATGCTTGTTTACATTGCATTTTTCAGTAAACTAACTACTCGCAAACAGGGAGTGGTTTTAATGCAGCAAATTGGTATTTATGAGCAGTTAATTACACAAGTAATTAAGCAAAATTTAAATCGTGACCAATTTTATGTGGGCGAACGCCAACTAGAATCGGCAGAGGCCGCAACATGGCTTTCGCGCTTTTTGGGTAAACTTGTTGAACATGCCATAAATGCTATTCCCAACTCGGACGAGCGTTTGCAAGAGCAAATAAACCTCGCAAACAACCTTGTGCTTTGGCTTAAAGATCATATCCGCGATGACGAGCTGATCAACGAAAACCTTATCGACAGCCAAGGCCGTATTCTAACCGCATTATTTAATACCCAAAATCCCATTGCTGCAAATCTTAAAGATTACTCCAAAGATATTTTCCCGCTAACAGGACTTACTCAAAGCGAATTATTCAGCGGGGCGAATGCGGGTATATCGCTCGAAACCGAGCTAAAGCGCGAGATTAAATCGGCAGACACTATTTACTGGCTTGTCTCATTTATAAAATGGACGGGGCTGCGCATTTTTAAAAATGAGCTTGAAGCCTTTACCAAAAGCGGTAATAAACTCAAAGTAATTACCACCTCGTACATGGGTGCAACGGATGCAAAGGCGGTTGAATTTTTAGCAAACTTACCAAATACCGAGGTAAAGCTAAGTTACAACAATCAGCAAGAACGCCTACACGCTAAATCTTACTTATTTATGCGTAACACGGGTTTTCATACTGGGTATATTGGTTCGTCTAACTTATCGCATTCGGCTCTTACCAGCGGCCTAGAGTGGAACTTAAAAATTACAGCGCAAGAAATCCCACACATAATAGCCAAAACCAAAAGCACGTTTGAAACCTACTGGCAATCGCCAGATTTCGAGCTATTTACAGGCAAAGCTGAATGTAAAGAAAAGCTAATAAATTCTCTTAATGATCAACGCGGTGTTGGGCAATCAAGCAGCCAGTTTTATTTTGATATAACACCAAAAACACACCAGCTAGCTATTTTAGAAAAACTAAGCGTTGAACGTAGCGTACATAATCGTTTTAAAAACCTAGTGGTAGCCGCAACAGGCACGGGTAAAACCATTATATCGGCGTTCGACTTTAAAACCGTTTACGATAAAAACCCAAACACACACTTTTTGTTTGTAGCCCACCGAGAAGAAATACTAAAACAAGCGCAAAGCGCTTACCGTGGTGTGCTTAAAAATAACGACTTTGGTGAGCTGTGGGTAGGTAACTACAAACCGCAGCGTTACAACCAATTATTTGCGTCAATACAAACATTAAACAGTCAAATTGAATCGCTTAATTTAACGCATGATTACTACGACTACATAGTAATAGACGAAGTACATCACGTAAGCGCGGCCAGTTATCGCGCTATTTTAAGTTACTTTACGCCCGCAATATTACTTGGCCTCACCGCCACGCCAGAGCGACAAGATGGCGCAAGTATACTCGATGACTTTTGCGGGGTAATAGCCGCAGAAATTCGCTTACCAGAGGCAATCAATCAACGCCATTTATGCCCGTTTCAATACTTTGGATTAGATGACGACACCGACCTAAGCCAAATAACATGGCGAGGCGGCCGTTACGATATAAGCGAGCTAAGTAACCTTTATACAGGAGAGAACAGCCGAGCTAACAAAATTATATCGAGCTTGGCTGATATCGTAACCAACGTACACGCTATTAAAGCACTCGCGTTTTGCGTAAGCCAAAAACACGCTGAATTCATGGCGTCTAAGTTTAACTTAGCAGGCATAAACGCCGATGTACTCACCAGCAAAAACACCAATGAGCGCGCGGCTAAACAGCAAGCACTACGCCAAGGCGAAATACAAATACTTTGCGTGGTTGATATTTTTAACGAAGGTGTCGATATTCCAGAAGTTGATACTCTGTTATTTTTACGCCCGACTGAAAGCTTAACACTGTTTTTACAGCAACTCGGCCGTGGCTTGCGCTTACCCGACAATAGCCAAAAGCAATGCTGCACCGTACTCGACTTTGTAGGCAATGCTAATTCAGAATATGATTTTGCCAGTAAATTCCGCGCACTAATTGGTAAAAGTAACCAACCAATAAAAACCGAGATTGAAAACAACTTCCCACATTTGCCGCTGGGTTGCCGTATTGAGCTACAAAAGCGCACACAACAAACAATATTAAAAAATATTCAGCAAGCCATAAACTCTAAACGCCGTTTACAGCAGCTGATAAATAGCTATTCGCAACATACCAATGACACGCTAACGCTAAGTAGTTTTTTACGCATAAACCCACAAGTCACGCTTGAAGATATATACAAACCAAAAAATAAAAAGCTCGGCGGCTGGCACTGGTTAAAAGGCGATGAAATACCCGCAGAGCAAGCCGATATTTACGCCGCATATTACCGCGCTATAAACACGCAATTACTCGGCTGCACTTCACTTAGCTATTTATGCTTTTTACGTGATTTATGTAATAACAACTTTAGCTTTTCACCAACACCGCAAAACCAACAGTACGCGCTTATGGCGCATTACAACTTTTGGGATAACACAGGCACAGGTTTAGGCTTTAAAACCCTTGAGCAAAGCTTACAAGCTCTTAAACACAAAGAGCTACAACCGGAACTCGCACAAGTAATTACGCTATTAATAAACCGTATTCACCAGCAAGAAAGCGATTTAGCGTGCCTACCAAACCACGCAATAAAATTACACAGCCGCTATACTCGCCAGCAAATACTCGCAGCATTTGGCGCACACTCGTTTGATAAAAAATCGACCGCCCGCGAAGGCGTTTTAGAATTTAAAAACCAAAACCTAGAGCTGTTATTTGTAACACTTAATAAGTGTGAAAAAACCTATTCACCCACCACGCTGTATCACGACTACGCAATCAGCCCAACTCTGTTTCATTGGCAAACGCAAAACAGCGCCCGCCCAGAACACGGCCGTGGCCTTAGTTATATTCAGCATCAACAAACAGGCAAAAACATCCTGTTATTTGTGCGCGAACAAGGCAAAGATCAAAACGGCAGAACTATGGGATTTGTAAACTACGGCGAAGTAAAATACCAAAGCCATGATGGCAGCCAACCGATGAATATAACGTGGGAGTTAACCCAACCCATGCCAAGTAAAATGTGGCATGAGGCGGGGAAATTAGCGGTTGGTTGATGGATTTTAAGCTTGATCATCCTTAACTGCTATGTGCCGATATCAGACTTTAGTAACCCTTCAATAAGCGGCAGACACGCTTTTCCGGGAGTCCGACTTCAGTGGTTGCTATATGTATCACAGCGACGACCAAATAAGTGAGCCTGCAAAAAATGTTATTCCTAGCACGATAGATAAATACACTGCCCAGCGAATAATTTCACTTAATTTTGCAGCTATAACACCTACTAATATAGCCGAGCCAATAATTATGGAGAATCTCATTAATTTGAGGTCAATTTTTCCATCTGTAATATTTGCTACAACAAACCCAGTACATAATGCAGCTATGACAAATATCCATACTTTCCAATTTTCTGATTGATGCTCAGAGAGCTCTTCATCTGATAAATATGAATTTCCAACACGATGTCTAGCCATTAAATTCTCCTTTTCCATGTCAAAACATATAACACTTTATTAGTGATACTCTAAAAGGTAGCATATCTTGCAAGGTTTCGAACTACCATAATTCGCTTTTCAGTCTTTGCCGAAATTCTGAACCGTGCCATGAGCAGACATTGAAGACTCTTAATGTGTGACCCTATCCGCTCTAAAGAGTTGCGGAGATAAAAAGGCAAACTTACGTGACAACAACTGGCTTATGGCAAGTAATTCAACGTAATTAGTGTTGGAAGTAGCCAACAAAGATAATTTTTCATCTCTAGTTTAAGTTAACTAAATTATATAAGGCTTTTATCTAATATAAGAGGTATGCATTCAATAAAGCTTTCTGAACATTCTATTTTTCCATACATACTAATGTTTAGATTTATTTTTTCATTATCGTACTGAAAAGTTAGCTTCAGGCTCTTCAATATTTTTTCCGTTAGTGGAAAATACTCCTCTAACTCTTTTAAAACATTATTGAGTGATTTGAGTTTAATATCCGCATACGTACCATTACCTAACTTAACATTTGTGGCCATTAACTCTTTAACTACAACTGAATTAATATAATTATTATTCATCAAGTAATTATAAACAAAATTTAAATTTATATTTAAATTACTAATATAAAAGCTCTTACCAACTACAAATTCTATTTTTTCAAAAAACAACTTCAAGCTTCTAGGTGGAGACTCTATCCATATATAAAAATTTTCATCTTCTCTGCTTATGATTGAAAAATTAAAAATATCTGTTTTTGTTTGTTGAACAAATTGCACCTTCCCATCTAGACCTATAATCTTCTCAGTAATTATCCGATTAGCTATAAAAGTTGCTTCGAGTCTTTTATCTTCCAAATTAGTGAGATCAAAACCGAAGCCCCTATTTGGAGAAAAGGGAATTTCAAGCATTTCATTTGAAATGTGCTCTAAATTTTTTTTACTATAGAAACTAATCCATTTAGTGTTCATGTCTGCGCCTTAAATATTACTAAGAATATTACTTGCGGATCTTTCAATTAATTGATTTAACTCACGCTCTTGAATAGCGGATATAGCTTTACGGCTCTTTGCGTAACCACCCCCGGCCTCTTTATAAGAGTAGAAGCCTTTAGCTAAATAGGAAAATTGCTCTTTGGTTTCTGCATCTGAAAACTGAGCTTCAAACTCATAAATGTCTGCATCAACGGCTTTTCCCTTTTTAGAGCGCCATACAATTTTCGAAATATAAAACCCCTTATCATACAATTGTTGTAACTCCTTTGATTTTAAGACATTTTGACCTTTTAGTGATGCTTTAGTTATATGAGTACCTAGATCTATATCATCGTTACCTATGTCGTTATCAAAATCGCCTTCTAAACCTTTAGGGTGATAAACATATACATCTGTGACGTCTTCTAAGTTATAACCTTCTAAATCTTCTATCAAACTTTCAAAAAAACTAGTAACTTTCGAATGCTCAGTCACATGAGATAAACTTATGTTTTGTGGTAAGATCTCTTCTTCAAGTTCCACTTCTAATTTTGAAATGAAGCTAGCTTTCCACTCTTCGACTGTTTTATTTTGTGGATGCCTAATAACGATCTCACTCTCATCAAGCTCAACAACAATTGAAGCTGACTTTTTAATAACTTGCTTAAATTCAGAGCTACTGTAATCAAACTCTTCATAAATGACGTTTATATTTAAGCTACCATTCTTATCATCCATATCAAGTGAACAATCAACACCGTAATGTTCTAACTCAGAAATTAACTGGGCTGCGGCAGTTTCAATTATTTCTTTATTAACAGAAACGTCCAACCTCGTACTTGTATTCTTTTCTTTTCTTGAATTTGTGCCCAAAATATCAGCGAGAACTTTGTAATCGGTATATGTATGGGGGAACATTGAAAAGTAAGTAGCTAAATTTTTACGTTTTGTCTGAGAGGATATTAATATACCTCGTGAGAGGAAAAGGCTTTTAAGATCATTATTCGTAACTTTTGATTGATTAATCGCATCAAACATAGCTTTATCACTAACACTATATAAACTTCCTTTAGACATTACGCTCTCCATCCTATGTTAATTTCACTCAACAATTCCTTTGACTGGGTAACCAATTCAAAGTTTGCTTCAATTGCTCGTAACTTGTCTTCTTTAAACTTATCAAAACCCCATGCAGACGCATAATGATTAATCGCATTCTTGAAAACAGTAGTTATGTCTATATCTTTATCTGGACATGTACAACGTATTCTTATATTGTCAGCACTATCAAGCATTTGATATTTTGAAATAGTATCAAGGAGATAAACAAACTCTTCTATTGAATTACCACGGCCGTTATAATAAATAATATAACCCTTATTAAGTATTACCTTTTCAGCTTCTTTTATTTCATCATGGCCTATTACCATTAATTCAGAAGTCAAAAGTTCAATTGTTGCTGGTCTCTCATATTTATTAAAATGAGTTTTGTGAAGGCAAAGTTCTGGGTAAAAGAACCAATATTTGTTTTCCCAGAGAGAAGGAAATTTCCTATTTGCAGCTAATGAATTTATATCTTGGACGACTGTATTTAAATAGTTAATTTGGACTGGCTCCAAAATATGTAAATATTGGTCTTTTTGAAGACCTATAGTGTTAGTGTTTATTATCTGTTTATTAGGCCTATCTGTTGGCAATTTAATAAAAAAGCGATTGTAGAATTCCCGATCAAATTTACCATCATGGTTATATACAAATAATAATGCTCTTATCTCTTTCGCCTCTTTGAAATCAGCATACCTACTAGCCCATTGCTTACTAATTCTCGCACAGGCAATTGTTTTAGATAGGGATATTAAAGCAGTTCTTACCTTAGGCCTATCTATAGACCCTTCAATATAACTTTTTAAATCAGTGTTAAATAACACTCTTTTACCTGTATAAGGATCTAAGTAATTAAAAACGACATCTACAGGATGTGTATATTTTTCTTGTTTACTATGATCATGAGGTTTTTTACATTCAAAGTTTGAATTAAATAGTTCAGAGACACTCCATCGATAAAACTTTAGTAAGTCCTCAGAAACTATCTCTGCCATTTTTCCTATATTTTCCGTTTCAGACATATTTTTACCTTAATTTAACCGAATATTTTTATTGAGTTTTACTTGATCGCCTAATCAAAATTTAAATAGTGTGATCAAAGAAATTTTAGCTATGCTACGAATAGCGATATTTAATAATCAATTATGGTTTTTAACTTATATCAAAGCTGCTATACATAACCACCAATCTACCAACACACTCCAATTCCCCGTGATCACACCTGAAACAGAGTTAATGATGAGTAATTTACAGCATGGATGCTGTAAAAAGCGTAGCTTGGCCATGGATGGCCTATCTACGCTGGTTACGTTCACATCATTAACGTAAGTTGAAGATACAGTGTGATCCTCGGGTGCGCCGTGGGATTCCAAAGGGCGGTCGGCGGCAGTCGCCCTTTGGTTGCCATCGCCAACGCGATATAACCTCGAATAGAGGTTTTTTTAATCCTTTAAACCCACGCAAAAACATCATTTATAAACGCCGCAAATTTAATCAACATTTAAAAGCTTCGCTTTTCGCGCGAGCAAGCTCTGCGCCTACAAGTTAAAGCGCGAGATATACTCACGCCTACAGCACAAACTACAAATTCTGCCTTACACGTCATACCTTGGCTTTTCTTCCGCTACTAAATCCAGCCCTGTACTTGGTTGCTGATATTTAAAACTAGCCGCTTCTTCAAAATAACCTTTCTTTACCCATAACTTTGCACTATTAGCCTGTGCAACCTGATACGCCCAATCACTAACCGAAAGCGACTTATCTGAATCGCAATTAAAGTAATCACTAAGTTCAGTTGTTAAATGCTGGCTATTAATCACTAAATTTTGTTCTTGCCAGCGTTCGCGGTGAAGTTGCGCAGCTAAAAAGTCACTTTTACTGTTATTACAGGTGCTGTGTGCTGCCACAAAGTTATGACCTAAATCATTTGCGTAGCGAGCAAACGGTATAAAGTGATCAACCTCGGTTTTACTGTTCAATGGTTTTTCGCAATAAAAACAATTACCGTGCTGAAGCTCTATTAACACAGGCTTGGCCTTACTCAATGCATTGCGATCGAAGCCGAATAAGAAATCGTGTAGTTGGCTTTGTGGACCAATTAAGGTTTGATTGTGCTTGATACTTTGAATTTTTTGCAGCCATGCATTTTTTGCTAAATAAACAACTAAGTCGTAAAAACGCCTAAAGCAGCCTGCAATACCTTCATTTAAGGTAATGTATGATTGGCCTTTAATATGGGGATACAAGAAACACTCTTCTTTGCCATTTAATTTTTGTAATAGCCAAAGCGGGCCGTCTTTAATGGTTTGTAATGTTGAGCTGCGTATATTTTTCCAACCGTGGCTCTTTTTTAATTGGCTAATTGAATTAATATTATTTAATTTTGCATCATGTAGCGTAGTTATAATTTTGGCTTGTTTATTAGAGTTGGTATTTTGTAAAAGTAGTTGCTCTCTATTATTACCAATTGCACCAAATGGCGACGCTTGGTGCCAATATAAAATAATAAATTTGTCGACTAATTCATCAAATTTTATTTGTAACTGTGCTTGCGGATCGGCGTGATGTTTTTCGATACTAATATCAGCCAGTGCATGTAAAAGCGCAAACTTATACGTAGCGCTAAAGTCACCTTCAACTAATAAGCGCTGAATATACGCAATAAAGTCGAGCTGTTGCTGCATTGATCCAATCATAAAACGTGCACTACTTTTATAAGCGCATTTAGCCATATTTCGCTTTCGCGCTCTGGTCGCTTATCAACACTTTGCCATTGTTTAATAACTTTTAACTGCGTTTGGCTCAGTAAATGCGTTAAAGCATTTTCGTTTAAATCGGTAAATTCACGGCCATTATGGATACGCTCTGTATCGCCATATTTAAACGATACATACAAAACACCATTCGGTTTAAGTGCGTTTTGTAGGTTTAAAAACACCTGCGGTAACTCAGCCTTTGGAACGTGTAATAAACTCGCGCAACACCAAATACCATCGTATTGATTTACACATTTAAGCTCTTGAAAGGTTTTAACCGCTACAGGCTGTTGTAAGTAACTGCTTGCCAACTCTGCCAGCTCTGGGCTTGCATCAAACGCACTTACAGTAAAACCCTGCGCTTTAAAACATGCGGCATCGCGCGCACTGCCACAACCGGCATCTAAAATACTACCGTGTTGTGCAACGTGCGGTAAAAACTCAGCATAAAGCGCCGACATATCAACGTTAAGTGTTGAGTCGCTAAAAGCTTTGGCATTTTGGTTGTAATAAGTAAGTGTGGTGTTTGACACGAGACTCACCGCTCCTTGGCTAATCGTTTAACAGCTAAGGTACTGTTAATACTGCATTCATAATTTGTTTAATCTACAGGAACAAACCTAAGAATTAAAGAAGTTATAAATAGATTTTTTTGACTTAATACGCTGTTTGTATTGAATTTAGCAATAATCTTCTCGCTTAAAGTTTATTTTTGGCTTTATTGATGCATTTTTTAACAACTTTGGGCATTACTGCACCATTATATTAAAGCTGGTTTATACTGTTTTAATAATAAACAAAAAATTACTCTTTTTGAGGCGCAATGAATAAAATAAAAACCGTATTACTGTGTTTGCTATTTAGTACCTCTTTGAGTGTTTTTGCCTGCGAAAGAACGCTTAGCGTTGCCTCGCATGATGCTTTTTGGCCACCTTATGTAATGGGTATGAACGGCCAGTTGCAGGGTAAAGAGGTGGATGCATTAAACATTATTTTTAAAGACTCGCCTTTTTGTTTTGAAATAAAAATGCTGCCTAATTCTAAACGGGCTTTTACCGAGCTGCGCCATGGCCGAATAGATTTAGGCTGGGCGGCTAGCTTTACTCATGATCGCGCAAAGTATGTGCACTTTACTGAAGCCTACCGCACCGAGGTAATGCGTTTATACGAAAACAAAAACAATCAGCATAAGGTTAAAAGCTTGGCCGATATTTTTAACCAAGGTTTAACCATTGGCGCTAATTTTGGTAGTTACTACGGCACTGAGTTTGAGCAATATAAAACAACGCATAAAGGCCAAATAGAATACACCAGCGCAACCAGTAAACGTTTTGAAATGCTTAATAAGCAACGCATTGATTTTGCCATTGAAGACGAGCTAGTAGGCACTTATTTTAGTAAGCGCGCTAAAAACATTGTGGCTATGCCAAACTTTAATGCAATAAACAAAGACGACATTCACTTAATGCTTAGCAAAAAAACGGTGTCGGTTGACGAGGTTAAAGTAATTAACCAGCTTATTTTACAAAATAAAGCCGCACTTAAAGCGCTATTTGAGTAACACGTTTGTAAGGACCTTATATGAAAACTTTACTAATGGCGTTTATTTTTTTATTTACTCAATGTAATGCACTCGCGTGTACTAAAACGTTAATAATGGGCACCAACGAAACTAATTGGGCGCCTTATTTAATTAAGCAAGGTGATGAGTTTGTAGGCACAGAGGTTGATACAGTTAATGCTATTTTTAAGGATTCGCCTTTTTGTATTGAATGGGTTTATTTTCCGAGCTTTTCGCGGGTGCAGCAAGAGCTTAAAACTGGCCATATAGATATTACTTATGCAGCAAGCTTTACTAAAAAACGCGCTGAATATGCTCACTTTACTACTGCTTACCGCGAAGAAATTATGCTGCTTTATAAGCATGAAGGCGCAAAGGATGTAACAAGTTTAGAATCTCTTTTTGATAGTGATTATAGCCTTGCAGTAAATAGAGGAAGCTTTTTTGGCGCTGAATTTGAAAAAGTAAAAAAACAATACGCTAACCAAGTAGTGCTAACGGCTGATGCTAATAAACGCTTTGGTTTACTTAATAAAAAACGGGTTGATTATGTAATTGACGACTCTATTGTTGCGCAATATTTTGCTAAGCACTACAACACGGTTATGCCCGTAAAAAGTACGCCCCCTATTAATATAAATGGAGTACATTTTATGATGAGTAAACAATCGACCACACTTGCCGAGGTTGCTGTAATTAATTCGTTTATTAAAAAAAACAAAGCCGCTATTGAGCAAATTTATAGTATTTATTAATTTTATAAAACGCTGCACTAAATACCTACATTGAGTACATTTGTAATTATTAAACCGCTACTTACGTTAAGCTGCGTTTTATACCTTCCTCTTTTACATTTAAGTTATAAAAATTAGCCGCCTTTTACCTTTCATTCGAGCGGGCTGATCTGTATAATTCGCCAGCTAATTTACCCTATTGCTTGGTCTTGTTTGTGGCGTTTTTGCTACAGTTGGCCCCTGTCAGTACTCATTCTAGGACTAACTTTTTGATCTCCACCGCAAATATTACGATGCAGTTTGGCGCAGAGCCGTTGTTTGAAAACATTTCAGCTAAATTTGGTAACGGTAACCGTTACGGTTTAATTGGCGCTAACGGCTGCGGCAAGTCGACTTTCATGAAAATTTTAAGCGGTGCGCTTGTTCCAAGTGCGGGTAATGTGTCGATTACTCCGGGGCTTAAAGTAGGTAACCTAAGCCAAGACCAGTTTGCGTTTGAACAATACAGCGTTGTAGACGCGGTAATTATGGGCGACGTTGAGCTTTGGAAAGTAAAACAAGAACGTGACCGTATTTACTCATTGCCAGAAATGAGCGAAGAAGACGGCATGAAAGTAGCCGACCTTGAAAGCGTATTTGCCGAAATGGACGGTTACACAGCCGAAAGCCGCGCAGAAGAAATTTTGCTAGAAGCTGGCATAGAAAAAGAATTTCATTACGGTTTAATGGCAAACGTGGCGCCTGGCTGGAAACTGCGTGTGCTTTTAGCACAGGCTTTGTTTGCAAACCCAGACATACTGCTACTCGATGAGCCTACCAATAACTTGGATATTCATACTATTACGTGGCTAGCTAATGAGCTAAACAAACGTAAATGTACCATGATTATTATTTCTCATGACCGTCACTTTTTAAACTCGGTATGTACACACATGGCCGACATTGATTACGGCGAGCTGCGTATTTACCCAGGTAACTACGAGAAGTTTTTAGAAGCGGCAGGCCTGCAACGTGAGCAGCTTTTAGCTGAAAACGCTAAAAAGAGCGCCGAGATAGACGAGCTTCAAGACTTTGTTAACCGTTTTGGTGCTAACGCCTCAAAAGCTAAACAAGCAAGTTCGCGCGCTAAAAAAATGGATAAAATTAAGCTTGATGAAGTTAAAGCATCGAGCCGTATGAGCCCATCGTTAAGTTTTGACGAAGGCAAAAAAATGTACCGTCAAGCGCTTGAAGTTAATAAGCTTGGCCACGGTTTTGATGGCGAAACATTATTTAGCGGCGGCGACTTTTTACTAGAAGCAGGCGCTAAGCTTGCGGTAATTGGCGAAAACGGTGTGGGTAAAACAACCTTTTTACGCTGTTTAGTAGACGAGCTTAAAAGTAATGAAGGCGAAATTAAATGGTCTGAAAATGCAACCTTTGGTTACTGCCCGCAAGACAGCACAAAAGATTTTGATAACGATTTAACTTTGTTTGATTGGATGTCGCAATGGCGTACAGCTAAGCATAACGATTTAATGGTTCGTGGCATGTTAGGCCGTTTGTTGTTTACTGCCGACGATTCAAACAAAAAAGCGCGTAACTGTTCAGGTGGTGAAAAAAACCGTTTGTTATTTGGTAAGTTAATGATGCAAGACGTAAACGTACTTGTTATGGACGAGCCAACAAACCACATGGATATGGAAGCCATTGAAGCATTAAACAATGCCCTTAAAGACTTTGAAGGTACGCTTATTTTTGTAAGCCACGACCGTGAGTTTGTATCGTCACTTGCTACACGCATTATTGATATTAAAGATAAGCAAGTAATTGACTTTCAAGGTACGTTTGACGAGTACCTATCAAGCATTGAAATGAAAAAAGCGTAAGCTTTTACCTTTAATAGCTTACAAAAAACGGCGCCAAATTTAGCGCCGTTTTTTTGTGCGGTTAAAACTTAATATTACCGCGCAGGGCTTTGGTTTGCCCGTGTTTGGTTTTTTTATCCATGCGTTTGCGCTGCGAGTTGCGGCTTGGCTTAGTTGCACGGCGAGCTTTATTTACTTTTGTAGCACTAAGAATTAGATCTTTTAAGCGGCTTAGTGCGTCTTCGCGGTTTAGTTCTTGTGTGCGGTGGCTTTGCGCTTTTATTATTAAAACGCCTTCTTTAGTAATGCGCGAGTCGTTTAGCTTTAGTAATCGCTCTTTGTAAAAGTCAGGTAACTTTGAGCGATTTATATCAAAGCGTAAATGAATAGCACTGGCTACTTTGTTAACGTTTTGGCCACCGGCACCTTGCGAACGAATAGCGGTTAGCTCAAGTTCCCATTCATCTATAGTGACAGTATTTGAAATAGTTAACATTACGTTCAGCTCTTATCGACAAAAATGCATTATAACATTTGTAACTATATTTGTGCTGAATCAGCTTAATTTATAGGACTTTAAAGTATTTATACTACTTTATAGCCTAAATACACCTAATACTTTAGTTATGTATTGGCAAGCGCTTACATTTAGTTTTAAATAGCGTTAATTAAACAATAGGAAATGCCCAATGAAAAAAATACTTTTATCACTTAGCTTATTAGCAATGAGTTTTTCAAGCCTTGCAGAAGACATTAGCGAAGGCCAATTACAAAGCTATATGAAAGCACTGCCTGCAGTGTCTAACTGGGCAAGCAGCCAAGAGTCGTTAAAAAACCTAGATTTAGCAAGCATGCTTGGTGGCTCTGCCGATCAAAGTGTTGATGAGCAAAGCTCAATGGCTAACACTGCGCTTAACATGATCAAAGAACAAGACCTATACAAAAGCTTTGCAAGCGTGACAAATCGTTATGGTTTTTCTCCTGAAGAATTAGTATCTGTGGGTTCTGAAGTATCTATGGCTTACATCGAAAACTTAAAGTCAGGCCTTTCTGCTGAAAACCAAGAAACAGCAACTAAAGTAATGGGCGGCCTACAGAGCCTTAAAAGTGCAAAAAGTAGTGATGCTAGCTCGTTAATGGGCTCGTTTGGTAAAGCATCAAGCGCTGCTGAAGAGTCTACTGATTCGCTAGTTAGCGAAAGTAACTTAGAGCTTGTGAGCGAATACATGCCACAACTTCAAAAGCTTTTTGCACTACTATAATTAAGTAAATTTTTACTAAAAGGTGGCATTTGCCACCTTTTTTAATGCCTGATTTTTGATAGTTTGAATAGACGTAGCTAAAAATTTAAGCGTAGGTTGGCTTTGTTAAGTGCAAGTAATTAGAAGCTTTGCTTCTCGCGTGAGCAAGCTCAACGCCTACGGTGGATAATTTAACGCTTTATGTAAAAAGGTAGCTTTGGTTACCTTTTAATGTTTGGTTTTTGAATATTTGAATGAATGCAGATAGGCTTTACTAAGTGCAAGTGATTAGAAGCTTTGCTTCTCACGTGAACAAGCTGACTCCTACGGTGGATGATTTAACGTTTTATGTAAAAAGGTGGGTTTTGTTGAGCGTAAATGATAGAAACTTTGCCTCTCACGTGATCACGTTTAACGCCTGCGGTGGATGATTTAACGCTTATATAAAAAGGTGGCATTTGCCACCTTTTTTAGTTTTACCACATAGATTATTTAAGATCGAATCTATCTGCGTTCATTACTTTTACCCAAGCATTTACAAAGTCATGTACAAAACGTTCTTTATTATCGTCTTGTGCATAAAACTCACTTAGGGCACGTAAAATAGAGTTTGAACCAAACACTAAATCTACACGTGTGGCTGTCCATTTAATGGTGCCTGTTTTGCGTTCAACAATATTATAAATACCTGGCTCTAATGGCTTCCAGTTATTGGCCATGTCGGTTAGGTTTACAAAAAAGTCGGTAGATAGCGTGCCTACATTATCGGTAAATACACCATGTTTAGTGCCTGCGTAGTTTGTGCCTAGTACACGCATGCCGCCCATAAGTGCAGTCACCTCTGGTGCTGTTAAGCCCATTAATTGGCTGCGCTCTAACAATAGCTCTTCTGGGGATACGCTAAAGTCATTTTTAAGGTAGTTTCTAAATCCATCATGAACAGGCTCAAGCGGATCGAACGATTCTGCATCAGTCATTTCGTCTGTTGCGTCTCCTCGTCCTGGTGCAAATGGTACTGTTACATTAACACCAGCTTGTTTTGCAGCTTGTTCTACAGCCGCTGTGCCACCTAATACGATTAAATCAGCCATGCTTACTGGCTTAGATAAACCTGCTTGTACTTTTTCAAGGGCACTAAGTACACTTGCTAAACGCGCAGGTTCGTTACCTTGCCAATCTTTTTGTGGTGCTAAACGAATACGTGCGCCATTTGCGCCACCGCGACGATCAGAACCACGATACGTACGTGCACTATCCCACGCTGTATTTATTAAATCACTCGCGCTTACACCGCAATCAAGTAGCTGTGCTTTTAAGCTTGTGATTTCATCGTCTGATAATGTGTAATCAACTGCTGGAATAGGATCTTGCCAAATTAAGTCTTCGCTTGGTACGTCTTTACCTAAGTAACATGCTTTAGGTCCTAAATCACGGTGAGTAAGCTTAAACCATGCACGTGCAAACACATCAGAGAAGTATTCAAAGTCGTTGTTAAAACGCTCAATAATTTTACGGTACGCTGGGTCCACTTTCATGGCCATATCGGCATCGGTCATCATTGGGTTTAAACGAATTGATGGATCTTCTACGTCTACTGGTTTGTCTTCTTCTTTAATATTTACAGGCTCCCACTGATGAGCGCCCGCTGGGCTTTTTGTTAATTCCCATTCGTAATTTAATAGTAAGTAACAGTAACCGTTATCCCATGTTGTTGGGTGTGTGGTCCATGCACCTTCAAGGCCTGAAGTTACAGTATGACGACCAAAGCCGCCTTCTTTGGTGCTATTCCAACCTAAACCTTGCTCGTGTACGTCTGCTGCTTCTGGCTCTGGGCCTAAGTGCTCTGCTTTACCATTACCGTGAGTTTTACCTACTGTATGGCCGCCCACTGTTAGCGCTGCGGTTTCTTCGTCATCCATCGCCATGCGAGCAAATGTTTCACGTACGTGATCTGCCGTTTTTTGTGGATCGGGTATACCATTAACACCTTCAGGGTTAACGTAAATTAGGCCCATTTGTACTGCGGCTAATGGGTTTTCCATGGTGTCTGGTTTTTCTACATTGTCGTAGCGTTCATCACTTGGTGCTAACCATTCTT
>Ga0207907_100114_pt1 | contig 55375 bp, 55 predicted proteins | sample LinPmetageLP52_FD_184062 | JGI IMG/M metagenome (GOLD analysis project Ga0207907, IMG submission 184062) | Marine viral communities from the Subarctic Pacific Ocean - LP-52 (SPAdes) | ecosystem: Environmental > Aquatic > Marine > Oceanic | place: Pacific Ocean | collected 2011-08-26
TAAGCCACCCAGCGATGGCGCGTTGCGCATCCTGATGACCATTGGTCTGACCTTGGTACTGGGGTTAATGGTCTTTGCCTTGGGTAACGATTTGTTCTGCCCTTAGGCGATATTTTGCCGCCTAAAAGGGGGTAAAAAGTTACAAAAGTCTTATTACTGCCTTAATTGGTCAAACGAGCGCCGCAATCGCCTGCGATATTCGATTCAAGTTACAAAGGATACGAGTATGCAGACGTTCAAGACAAGTTATCGCGGTTTGAGCCTTTTGGTTGATCTGAACTGGGACCGCGCTTTGTACTTCGGCTTCCTGATCATCGCGCTGACCGCCGGCGCGTGGATCGGCGCATAACGCCGTTCTCTCTCCCTACCCAAGTGCCCTCCCGCACTCTATCGTGATCCAACTGACCGCCATACACACTATATAGGTGTATGGCGGTCTCTTCGTTTTGACAAAGGCCTCTAACCTGTCTAGTCAGGACGAAAGAGTTTTTTGACAGCGGGTAGGGCAAATGATGCACAACGACAGGTGGAATAAGCCCACCGAAACAGCGGTTTTCACTCCTTTTGCGAAATCCTTGCGCAGCGCTTCTTTTTGCGTAATGTTATCAGTCGCTTGGCTGGTGCCAGCGCCACATGCTGACGCGCAAAGCTATCAATTCAACACAGTTCAGATCGACGGTAACGAACGTATCGGCGACAGCGCCATTCTAAGCCGCGCAGGAATCGCACGCGGTCGGGCGATCAGCGCGGGCGAATTGAACGATGCTTACCAGAACCTTCAGGCGTCCGGCCTGTTTGAAAGCGTAGCACTTGAACCGCGCGGCGGGACATTGGTGATCACGGTCGTAGAATTCCCCACGATCAACCGCATCAGCTTTGAAGGCAACGCGCGCATCGACGACGAAGCGCTGGCTTCGGTCGTTGATTCAGACGAACGCCGCGTCTTTAACCCGACCCAAGCCGAAAAAGACGCCAATGCCATCGCGCAGGCCTATAGCAACGACGGCCGTATCGCCGCCCGCGTCCAGCCCAAGGTCATCCGCCGCGACCAGAACCGCGTTGATCTGGTGTTTGAAGTCTTCGAAGGCGACAACGTCGAGATTGAACGCCTGAGCTTTGTCGGCAACCGCGAATATTCGGACCGTCGTCTGCGCCGCGTTCTGGGGACCAAGCAAGCGGGGCTGTTTCGCCGTTTGATCAAACGGGACACTTTTGTGCCCGAACGCATCGAGGCCGACCAGCAGATGCTGCGCGATTTCTACCTGTCGCGCGGTTATGTCGACATGCGCATTTCGGCGGCGAACGCTCAGCTGACCGAAGAACGCGACGGCTATTTTGTGCAGTTCAACGTGCAAGAGGGGCAACAGTTCAAGTTTGGCGAGCTGACCGTGACCTCGACCATCAACGGGGTGAACGCTGAAGATTATCGTGGCGTGATCAAGACCAAATCCGGTGCCGTCTATTCACCGTCGCTGGTCGAGACGGATATCGCCCGGATGGAACGCAAAGCCATCCGTGACGGCGTTGATTTTCTGCGGGTCGAACCGGTTGTCACGCGCAATGATCGCGACCTGACGCTGAACGTCGAATATCGTATCTCTCGTGGTCCACGTGTCTTTGTCGAACGGATCGACATCGAAGGTAACACCACCACGCTTGACCGCGTTGTGCGCCGCCAGTTTGACAGCGTAGAGGGTGACCCGTTCAACCCGCGCGAAATCCGTGAAAGCGCCGAGCGTATCCGCGCCCTTGGTTATTTTGAAAGCGCCGAAGTCAACGCCCGCGAGGGGTCTTCCCCCGAGCAGGTCGTCGTTGACGTGAATGTTGTGGAACAGCCGACAGGCTCGCTCAACTTCGGTGGGTCGTTCTCGTCCAGTGACGGGATCGGCGTCGCGGTCAGCTTCGCCGAGGATAACTTCCTGGGGCGCGGCCAGAAGCTCAAGCTGACGGTCAGCACGGCTGAAGATGCACAGCGCTATGGCTTCAACTTTATCGAGCCGAGCCTCTTGGGGCGTGATGTGGCGTTCGGGCTGAACCTTGATTATGCCGAAACAAGCTCGTCCTTTAATTCCTTCGACACCGAACGTATCGTCTTCCAGCCGACCCTGTCGTTCCCTGTCAGCGAAAACGGGCGGTTGAGCCTTAACTATACCTATGACGATCTTGAGATGTCGGCGCGTGACGATACCGACACCGGTTTCGTCGTCGCAAATGACATCGCCGCAGGCCGTCAGGTGACCTCTTCGATCGGGTATAACTACAGCTACGACACCCGTCGCGCCGGCCTTGACCCGACATCGGGTGTGCTGCTGCAATTCGGGCAGGATTTCGCAGGTCTAGGGGGTGACACCAAGTTCGTGAAAACCACCGCCAAAGCCATCGGTGAAAAGCGTATCTTCAACGAGGAAGTCACCCTGCGCGCCACCTTGCAAGGTGGGGCATTGGCATGGAGCGAAGGCAACAACCGCGTTTCCGACCGCTTCTTGATCGGCCCGTCGATCATGCGCGGCTTTGAAACCGGCGGCATCGGCCCGCGCGATCAAAGCAACGGGTCGGACGACTCCCTTGGGGGTAACCTCTTTGTGGTTGGTAGTCTTGAGGCGGAATTCCCGCTGGGCCTGCCCGAAGAATACGGCATCAGCGGCGGCGTCTTCTATGATGTCGGCAACGTCTGGAACCTCGACGATGTAGAGATCCCTCTGGGCTCGTCTATCGTTGGTGAATCCGGTTCGTTCCGCCACGTGATCGGTGTCTCGCTCTTCTGGGATACGCCTGTTGGTCCTTTGCAGTTCAACGTCTCTAAGGCCTTGAAAAAAGAGGACTACGACGAAGAACAGAAGTTCGAAGTGACCCTGCGGACCGATTTCTGAGGCCGTTATGAAACTGCGGGCACTCTTGATTTGCCTTCTGCCGGTACTGCCCCTTGCGGCGGTGCCGGTTTTTGCACAACAGCAGTCTGAACGGCGCGTGGTGCAAAGCCCGATCCTGACCATCGATTCAGATCGTGTGTTCAATGAAAGCGCCTTTGGTCTGCGGGTGGCGGATGACGTGGAAACCCAAAGCGCTGAAATATCTGCCGAAAACCGCCTGATCGAAGCGGATTTGAAGGCCGAGGAGCGCAAGCTCACCGATCAGCGCAGCAAGCTCAGCCCCGATGCCTTCAGCGGGCTGGCGGATGCCTTTGACGAAAAGGTGCAGAAAACCCGCGCGGCGCAAGCGGCAAAGGGGCGGGCGCTGAACGAATTGGTCGAGAAAGAACGCCAGGTGTTTCTGGCCGCTGCGGGCCCTGTGTTGGAACAGATGATGCGTGAAGCCGGGGCGGCCGTGATCCTTGAACGCCGGTCGGTCTTCGTCAGCGCCAACGCCATCGACATCACCGACGAAGCCATAGAGCGGCTTGACGCGTCGGTCGGCAGCGGCAAGAACTGATCCCCCCGCTTGCCCATGGCGGCCAGAATTGGTAGCCAGCTTACAGCTTTTAACAGACAGGACATGCAATGACTGACACCCTGCCAAGTGCCGATATCCAGATGATCCAGCGGATCATTCCGCACCGCTATCCCTTTTTGCTGGTCGATAAAGTGGTCGATATCCAGGGCACGCAAAGCGCTGTCGGGATCAAGAATGTCACGATGAACGAGCCGCATTTTCAGGGCCATTTCCCCGGCATGCCGATTATGCCCGGCGTCACCATCGTAGAGGCGATGGCGCAGACCGCTGCGGTGATGGTTGGTGTCACGCTGGAAATGGCGGATAAGGACATGAAGGTCTATTTCATGGCCATCGACAAATGCAAATTCCGCCGCAAGGTCGTTCCCGGTGACGTCGTCCGGATGGAGCTGAACACCCTGCGCGGCAAACCCGGCGGTAAAGTCTGGAAATTCGGCGGCGTCGCTTCGGTCGAGGGTGAAATGGCGGCCGAGGTTGAATTCACTGCGATGATGGACCTGTCCTGATGGGCAACATCCACCCAAGCGCCGTGATCGAGGAAGGGGCGCAGATCGCGGCCTCTGCCAAGGTCGGCCCGTTTTGCGTCATCGGCCCTCGGGTCGTGCTGCATGACAACGTTGAGGTGAAGTCCCACGCGATCGTCACCGGCGACACCGAAGTCGGCGAAGGTACGGTGATCTTTTCCTTCGCGGTGATCGGTGAAATCCCCCAAGACCTTAAGTTCAAAGGGGAAGCCAGCCGTCTGGAGATTGGCAAACGCAACCGCATCCGCGAGCATGTCACCATGAACGGCGGCACCGAAGGCGGTGGCGGCGTGACCAGGATCGGCGATGACGGGCTGTTTATGGCGGGCTGTCACATCGCCCATGATGCGATCCTTGGCGATCGGGTGATTGTTGTGAACAACGCCGCCGTCGCGGGCCACTGCATCATTGAAGACGATGTTCTGATCGGCGGGCTGGCCGGTATCCACCAATTCGTGCGCATCGGTCGCGGTGCCATCATCGGCGCTGTGACGATGGTGACAAATGACGTGATCCCCTACGGTCTGGTGCAAGCGCCCCGAGGGGTCTTGGACGGGCTTAACCTCGTCGGGCTCAAGCGTCGCGGTGTCACCCGCGCCGACATCACGGCCCTTCGCGCGGCGTTCCAGATGCTGGCGCAGGGCGAGGGGACATTCCACGACCGCGCCCGTCGTTTGGGCGAGGAAACCGGCAGCGATTACGTCCGCGAGATCGTCGATTTCGTGCTGGCCGACACGGGCCGTCACTTTCTGACACCGGGGTGATGCTGGCGCTGATCGCAGGGGGCGGCGGACTGCCTCAACGGGTGGCGGGGGCGCTGGCCGATGCGCCTTTGATCTGCGCCTACGAGGGGACGACACCCGTCGGGCTGGTGCCGGATCTGGTGTTCCGGCTTGAGACGCTTGGCACTTTGCTATCCGAGCTGACCGCGCGCGGCGTGACGCAGGTGTGTTTCTGCGGTGCCGTGGCGCGGCCGTCCTTCGATCCGTCCAAGCTGGATGCGGCAACGCTGCCCTTGGTGCCGGTCTTCCAGAAAGCCCTTGCTGCGGGGGACGACGGTGCCCTGCGCGCCTTGGTCGATATTTTTCAGACAGCGGGGCTGACCGTCGTTGCCGCGCATGACCTCGCGCCCGACTTGATGGCGCGCGAAGGCGTGTTCAGCCGGCGTCAGCCGGATGCGCAGATGCGCGATGACGCCGCACGCGGTGCCGCCTTGGTGCGCTGCCTTGCGCCGATGGATGTGGGGCAATGCTGCGTCATCGGGCAGGGGCAGGTCATGGGGATCGAGGCGATTGGCGGCACGGACCACTTGCTGTCGACCCTGCCTGATCGTGCGCGCTCGGCCAGCGCGGTGCTGTTTAAAGGTCCGAAGCCGGGCCAAAGCCATCTTGTCGATATGCCCACCATCGGGCCCGACACCCTGCGCCGCGCCCATGCGGCAGGGCTGGCGGGTGTCGTGATCGAGGCGGGGTCCGTCATTCTGCTGGAACCAGACGCCTGCGTCGCCTTGGCGGATGAATTAGACCTCGTGCTATGGGCAAGGGCCGCGCCATGAAGGTGTTCATCATTGCGGGCGAACCTTCGGGTGACCGATTGGGGGGCGCGCTGATGGCAGGGCTGAAATCCCTGCGCTCCGACATCACCTTTGACGGGATCGGCGGGACAGATATGGCCGCCGAAGGGCTGACCAGCCGTTTTGATATGTCCGAACTCTCTGTCATGGGCATCGCCGAGATCCTGCCGAAATACAAATCCCTCATGGCGCGAATCAACGAGACGGCGCAGGCCGTCATTGATGCCAAGCCCGATGTGATGATCACCATCGACAGCCCCGATTTCTCGCTTCGCGTGGCCAAGCGGGTCAAGGCGGCGTCGGATATTCGCACGGTGCATTATGTCGCGCCCACAGTCTGGGCTTGGCGTCCCGGGCGCGCGAAAAAGATGGCGCGGTATATCGATCACGTGCTTGCGCTTTTCCCCTTCGAGCCGCCCCTGATGGAGGCCGAGGGCATGGCCTGCGATTTCGTCGGGCACCCCGTGGTCGGAGAGAAAATCGCCACACACCGCGAAGCCGCTGCCTTTCGTCAAGCCCATGAGATCGGCGATGCCCCCCTGATGCTCGTCCTGCCCGGATCTCGGCGGTCAGAGGTGGCGCGTCTATCGGATGTGTTCGGCGATGCGGTGGCCCGTTTTTCCCAGACACATCCTGATCTGCGCGTGGTCATTCCCGCCGCTGGTCCTGTGGCAGACGCGGTGATTGCGCAGACCCAGGGCTGGACGGTGCGCCCCATCGTGCTGGACCCGCGTGCGGGCAGCAGGGAGGAAGGTGCAGCGATGAAACGGGCGGCGTTTGCCGCCGCGGACGTGGCACTTGCGGCCTCTGGCACCGTGTCGCTGGAACTGGCCGCCGCATCGCTGCCGATGGTGATCGCCTACCGGATGAACTGGCTCAGCTTCCGTTTGATCAAGGCGATGGCGCTGATTGATACGGTGACTTTGGTGAACCTTGTGTCCGACACACGCGTCGTGCCGGAGTTTCTGGGCCCCGATTGCACCGCCGATAAGATCGCTGGCGGTTTGGCGCATGTCTTTGCGCATCCCGAGGATCAAAAGGACGCGATGGCGCTGACGATGGAGCGGCTCGGCAAGGGGGGCGAGAGCCCGGGCCTGCGCGCGGCGCGGGCGGTATTAGCAAAGCTATAGGTCTAGAGACTGACCATAGAGTAAAATGAGGGGCGCTGCCCCTCAAACTCACGACCCCATATGAGGGGCGCTGCCCCTCAAACTCCCCGGGATTTTAAACCATTTGGAAGGGCTTAGCCTTTGTGGATCCAGCCGCCGCCGAAGATGCGGGTGCTTTCGGGGTCGTAGAAGACGCAGGCCTGACCCGGCGAGATCCCTTCCTCGGGGGTGAGCAGCTCTACCGTGGCTTCGGTATCCGAGATCGGACGCAGGATCGCGTCTGTCGGAGGGCGGGTAGAGCGTACGCGCACAGCAATGGGCCATTCGCTTTGCGACATGAGCGGGTTGTCACCAAGCCAGTTAATCTCTTTCACGGGCACGGTACGGGTGGCCAGCATCGATTTCGGCCCCACGACGACCTGCGCGTTATCCGCATCGAGTTTCACCACATAGAGCGGGTCGGCTAAGCCGCCGATGCCAAGGCCACGGCGCTGCCCGATGGTGTAGTTGATCACCCCGTCATGCTGGGCCAGCACATTGCCGTCGGTGTCGACGATATTGCCGGGGTTGGCGGCTTCGGGGCGCAGTTTGCGGATCACCGAGGCGTAGTCGCCATTCGGAACAAAGCAGATATCCTGACTGTCGGGCTTGTCCGCCACGCTCAGCCCGTATTTTGCCGCCAGCGCCCGGGTGTCGTTTTTTGACGGCAGGTGGCCAAGGGGGAAACGCAGATAGTCCAACTGTTCGGGCGTGGTCGAGAACAGAAAGTAGCTTTGATCACGATTGGCATCGGCGGCGCAATGCAGTTCGGCCCCGTCGGGGCCCATCTTGCGCTGGATATAGTGACCGGTCGCCATGCAATCGGCATCCAGATCCTTGGCCGTTTCCAGCAGATCCTTGAACTTCACCCGTTCGTTGCAGCGGATGCAGGGCACGGGCGTGGCCCCGCCCAGATAGCTATCGGCGAATTCGTCAATCACGGCGTCCTTGAACACGTTTTCATAATCCAAAACGTAATGCGGGAACCCCATGGATTCCGCGACGCGCCGCGCATCATGGATATCGATGCCCGCACAGCAAGCCCCTTTGCGCGCCAGTGCCGCACCGTGGTCGTAAAGCTGCAGGGTGACGCCGACGACGTCATAGCCTTCCTCGGCCAGCATGGCGGCGACCACGGAACTGTCGACACCGCCCGACATCGCCACAACGACGCGGGTGTCGGCAGGTGCTTTGGCAAAGCCCAACGAATTGAGCGGCGGGGTGCGATCAAGCGGCATGAGAATACTCCGGGAGGTTTGAGGCTTAATATAGGAAAATTAGCGGTACTCTCAAGGGGCGACTTCACGGGTCGTTAACATGCGGCGACCTAGCCTGCACCGGATCAAGAACGGGCCGTGAACAGTGGGCGCGCGTCTTATGTGTAAGGGGTGAAAAGGGGAAAACGAGTGTATTTGAAAAAGGTCGAACGACCCAGGGCGGTGACCTTGCCCGACGGGTCCAGCTTTAGCCTTGCGGATCTGCCGGATCGCAATACCCGCCGGTGGGTCGCATCGCGCAAGGCTGCGGTGGTGCGCGGTGTGTTATACGGGCTGATCACTGAGGCGGATGCGGAAGAACGCTATGGTGTGGGGCGGGCGGAATTTGTCGAATGGGTGCGCGCTGTCTCTGAACATGGGGAGGCGGCTTTGCGGGCCACAGCGCTACAAAAGTATAGACAACTTTAAGTTGCTCGCCTAACAACTTGAGCACTATTAACGAGTGGTTAAACTATTTTGTTCACGGTGCCTTTTATACCAAATCCATTTGAGCGGAGTGAGACACATGCGAATTTTGTTGGTCGAAGATGACCCAACCACCTCCAAAAGCATCGAACTGATGCTGACCCATGCCAACCTGAACACCTATACCACCGATCTGGGGGAAGAGGGCATCGATCTGGCAAAGCTCTATGACTACGATCTGATCCTGCTGGATCTGGATCTACCGGATATGAACGGGCATGACGTCTTGCGCCAATTACGGCTGAGCAAGATCCAGACGCCGATCCTGATCCTCTCCGGCTCTGACGACACAGAGAACAAGATCAAGGGGTTCGGCTTTGGTGCTGATGACTATCTGACCAAACCTTTCCACCGCGAAGAACTGGTGGCGCGGATCCATGCGATCATCCGGCGGTCCAAGGGCCATTCGCAATCGGTGATCAACGTCGGGCGCGTGTCGGTCAATCTGGACGCCAAATCGGTGACCGTGGGGGATAAGCCCGTGCATCTGACCGGCAAGGAATACCAGATGTTCGAACTGCTGAGCCTGCGCAAAGGGTCGACCCTGACGAAAGAGATGTTTCTGAACCATCTTTACGGCGGCATGGATGAACCCGAGCTCAAGATTATCGATGTTTTCATCTGCAAATTGCGTAAAAAGCTTAGCAATGCCACGGGCGGCGAGAATTACATCGAGACGGTCTGGGGCAGGGGCTATGTGCTGCGCGATCCGGCCACCATGGGCTACCCTGAACAGGAAAGATTGGCCGTCGGCGGCTAGCCACAAAGGAGAGGGAAATATTCTAGACGCGGGGGAATTCCCTGCGTATCTAGACCCCAGTTGAAACAGCAGGCTGGGGCTTACCGTGACTGATAAAACCGCACTTCAGGAGCTTTCCGAGGAGGAGGCCAAAGCCGAATTGGCGCGGTTGGCTGACCTGTTGGGGCGGGCGAATGCGGCCTATCACACACAGGACGCGCCCGACCTATCAGACGCGGAATATGATCGCCTGAAACGTCGCAATCAAGCGATCGAGGAACGGTTTCCCGGCCTCAAACGCGCTGATAGCCCCAGCGACAAGGTCGGTGCCACCCCGGCGGAAGGGTTCGGCAAGGTTCGGCATGACGTGGCGATGCTGTCCTTGGGCAATGCCTTCGAGGATGAGGATGTTGTCGATTTCGATGCGCGCATCCGCAAATATCTGGGGCTGCCAAGCGGCACACCGCTGGCCTTCACCGCAGAGCCCAAGATTGACGGGCTGTCGCTGTCGCTGCGCTATGAAAATGGGGATCTGGTGCAGGCCGCGACCCGTGGGGATGGTGCCGTCGGGGAAAACGTCACCGCCAATGCGCGCACGATTGATACTATTCCGACGCGGATCGAGGGCGCACCGGCGCTGCTTGAGGTGCGCGGCGAAGTCTATATGCGCCACGACGACTTTGATGCGCTGAACGCCCGACAGACGGCCAACGGGGGCAAGACCTTTGCTAATCCGCGCAACGCCGCCGCCGGATCTTTGCGCCAGCTGGATGCCGAGATTACCCGCGCACGGCCGCTGGCGTTTTTCGCCTATGCCTGGGGGGCCTTGTCCGCGCCGCTGGCTGAAACGCAGTTTCAGGCGATAGAGCGGCTAAAGGCATTCGGGTTTGACACCAACCCGCTGACGACGCTCTGCGATGGACCGCAAGAGATGATCGCGCATTACCGCAAGATCGAAGAGCAACGCGCAACGCTTGGCTATGACATCGACGGCGTCGTCTACAAGGTGAACGATCTGGCGTTGCAAGACCGGCTTGGCTTTCGCTCAACCACCCCCCGTTGGGCAATTGCGCATAAATTCCCTGCAGAACTGGCCTGGACCCGGCTGGAGGATATCACCATTCAGGTCGGCCGCACCGGTGCCCTGTCGCCGGTAGCGCGGTTGAAGCCGGTGACCGTGGGCGGCGTCGTTGTCTCGAATGCGACGCTCCATAACGAGGATTATATCAAAGGGCTCGACAGTAAGGGGGCCCGTATCCGCGAGGGCAAGGATATCCGCGTCGGCGACTGGGTGCAGGTCTACCGTGCGGGGGACGTGATCCCCAAGATCGCGGATGTGGACCTTGGCAAACGACCCGAGGACGCTAGAGCCTATGTCTATCCAACGACCTGCCCGGAATGTGGCAGCGACGCCATCCGCGAGGAAGGTGATGCGGTGCGTCGCTGTACGGGTGGTTTGATCTGCCCTGCGCAAGCCGTTGAAAAGCTGAAACATTTCGTATCACGCGCGGCTTTTGATATTGACGGTCTGGGTGCGAAACAGGTCGAACAATTCTATGCCGATGGCTGGATCGCAGAACCGGCGGATATCTTCACGCTCAAGACCCGCTATGGCAGCGGCATGCAGCAGCTCAAGAACCGCGAAGGCTGGGGCGAGAAATCTGCCGATAAACTGTTTCAGGCCATTGAGGACAAACGCAAAATTCCCCTCTCGCGGCTGATCTTTGCGCTTGGCATCCGCCATGTGGGCGAAGCGGCGTCGAACCTGATCGCGCAGCATTACGGCAGCTGGACCGCGTTCGAGGCCGCGATGGGCCATGCAAAATCCGGGGATGGCCCCGCCTGGGACGATCTGATCGGTGTGGACGGCGTCGGTCAGGTCATGGCGCAAAGCTTGGTAAGCACCTTTGCCCAAGAGGCCGAACGTGCCTCGATCGACCGGCTGGTGGCGGAACTGTCGGTGCAGGATGTGGCGCGCCCCGATACCGAAGGCTCCCCTGTGGCAGGAAAAACCGTAGTCTTCACCGGCACGCTTGAAAAAATGACCCGCGCCGAGGCGAAGGCGCGCGCCGAACGTTTGGGGGCCAAGGTCTCTGGCTCGGTCAGTGCGAAAACCGATATTCTGGTCGCGGGGCCGGGGGCTGGCTCCAAGGCCAAGAAAGCGGCGGATCTGGGCATTCAGACATTGGACGAGGACGGCTGGCTTGCGCTGATCGACGGCGCATGACGGGCCGGCCCGAGGCGCTTTTCCCCCTCTTTGCCAAGCTCGAAACGTTGGAAGGGGTCGGGCCGAAGACCGCGCAGAACTTTGCCCAGCTTGGGGTGATGGCCCCGCGGGACCTGTTGTTTACGCTGCCGTATTCCGGCATCGACCGACGGCTGCAGCCCAGTGTCAAGGATGCGATCCTGCCCGCCACTGTCACCGTGGTGGTCACCGTTGGCGCGCATCGGGCGCCTGCAAACAAGGGCGGGGCCTACCGTATTCATGTCGAAGACAGCGCCACCGCCTTTCAGCTGGTCTTCTTTCACGCGCGCGGGGATTACTGGAAACGGCAGATGCCCGAAGGGTCACGGCGCGTGGTGTCGGGGCGGGTAGAGCTTTTTGACGGCATCCCCCAGATGGTGCACCCGGATTTCGTTGTGCCCGAAGCCGAGGCGGGCGATATTCCGACGTTTGAACCGGTCTATCCGCTGACCAGCGGGATCACGCAAAAGCTGATGTATAAGGCCACGCGGGCCGCATTGTCGCGGGTGCCAGAGGTCGGCGAATGGATTGATCCCAATCAGAAAAACCAAGAGGACTGGCCAGACTTTCCAGATGCGCTGCAACAGGCGCATGCCCCGAACGACATGGCTGACCTTTCTGCCGCGGCGCCAGCGCGGGCGCGGCTGGCCTATGATGAATTGCTCGCCCATCAACTGACGCTTGCCCTTGCGCGCGCCAAGGACCGGCGGAAGGCGGGGCGCAAGACGGTTGGCGATGGCCAGTTGCAGCAGCGTGTGCTTGGCGCATTGCCCTATGCGCCCACCGGTGCACAGAACCGCGCCATCGCCGAGATTGCAAAGGACATGGCCAGCGGCGCGCGGATGAACCGCTTGCTGCAGGGGGATGTGGGCGCGGGCAAAACGCTGGTCGCCTTCATGGCATTGTTGCGAGCGGTCGAGGCAGGCGGGCAGGGCGTGCTGATGGCCCCGACAGAAATCCTTGCGCGTCAACACCTTGAGGGCTTGCGCCCCCTGGCCGAACAGGCGGGTGTAGTGCTTGAGCTCTTGACCGGGCGCGATAAAGGGCCCGAACGGCGCGCCAAGCTGAGCGCGCTGGAAAGCGGCGCGATCCAGATCCTTGTGGGCACCCATGCGGTGTTTCAGGCCGATGTCGCCTTTGGCGATCTGCGCCTTGCGGTGGTGGATGAACAGCACCGCTTTGGCGTGCGCCAGCGGCTTGAGCTTGGCAAAAAAGGGCAGGCCGTCGATGTTTTGGTCATGACCGCGACGCCGATCCCGCGGTCGCTGGCCCTTGCGCAATATGGCGATATGGACGTGTCTGTGCTGGATGAAAAGCCGCCCGGGCGCAAACCCATCCGCACCGCCCTGATTGCCACCGACCGGATGGAGGAGGTCGTAACCCGCTTGCGCGCCGCCATCAGCGAAGGGCGGCAATGCTATTGGGTGTGCCCGCTGGTCGAAGAAAGCGAGGTCAGCGATCTGATCGCCGCAGAAGCGCGGTTCAAACACCTGCGTGCGGCCTTGGGCGAAGGCGTGGTCGGGCTGGTCCATGGGCAGATGCCGCCCGCCGATAAAGACGCGGCCATGCGTGACTTTCAGCAAGGGCAGACCAAGCTGCTGGTCGCCACCACGGTGATCGAGGTGGGCGTCGACGTGCCGAACGCCAGCATCATCGTGATCGAGCGCGCCGAAAGTTTCGGGCTGGCACAGCTGCACCAGCTGCGCGGGCGCGTGGGACGGGGGCAGGCGGCCTCTACCTGCTTGCTGATGTATCAAGCCCCGCTCAGCGAAAGCGGCCGGCAACGGCTGGAGGTTTTGCGCGAAAGCGAGGATGGTTTTGTGATCGCCGAGACGGACCTCAAGATGCGCGGGACCGGTGATCTGATCGGCACGGCGCAATCCGGCGTACCGCGGTTTCGGGTGGCAGATCTGGAGAAACAGGCGGCTTTGATGCAGGTCGCCCAATCGGATGCGCGCGCCTTGCTGGCTGTGGACCCTGATCTGATCACCCCGCGCGGCAAAGCCGCCCGGTTGCTGTTGTGGCTGATGCGCCAGGACGAAGCGATCCGTTTGATATCAGTGGGTTAGCAATTTAATCCCATTTTGTTCTCTTTTGTTCTCATAAAGTTCTTTACACAGGGGTTTGAAAATGAGAACAAATAGGCAACGGAAACGGGAGAACGCAAATGACCACGATCCTTACAGTCAAAGCCATTGCCAAACGGTCGAAAGACACGCTGTTGCAAGATGCCGCAGGGGCGGCTGCCTTGGTTGTCATCCTCGTGGTCGGTCTGCACCTTCCCGCCTTCGTTTGACTTCTGCCTGCGTAAACCGTGTTGTTTTGATCTAGCCCGCGCATCTGTCCCAAACTCTATGCGTTGGCGAAGTCCGCAATACCTTCGTCCCTGTGCCCGAGTTGTCCCCTCTGTCACGGATCAAAACGAGCCTTCACGGTCACCGCACCCTTACGCCGCCATCCTGCCCGGATGTGCGGCGTTTTTTTTGTGTAGGCGTTCGGTGGGGGGCGTTCGCCGCTGGAGGCATCGCCGCCGCGGCGCTATTGGCGCAGATCGCGGCGGAACGGGCCTAGCCGTTTTGCGCAACCTCTTGGGTCTGTTCCATCGCTTCGGCCAACGCCTCTATCGTCAGCAGGATGGAGGCATGACGGTTTTTATAGGCCACCGCGGGGGTGAGCACCTCGAACCCGTCAAACGGGGCGTTGGGCACGGGGCCTTGGCCTTTCAACATCGCTTTCAACTGATCCCGCGCCGTCTGGATCTGATCCAACGTGGCACCAACTGCCGCCGCACCGGCCACAGCGGCAGAAGCCTGACCCAAGGCGCAGGCCTTCACATCCTGCCCCATCTGCGCCAGCGTGCCGTCTTCGACCACGACATCGACCGTGACGGTGGACCCACATAGGGGCGAGCGCCGCGTGACGCTGGCATCGGGATTCTCCAAGCGCCCCAGATGTGGGATGTCAGCCGCAAGCCCCAAAATCCGCGCCGAGTATAGCTTGATCAGGTCTGTCTCGTCACTCATGGCTGTTCCTCTGTGTCGTTAACCCTTACATAAGCCTTCACGCGGATGATGCAAAAACAAACTGAAGGCACGGCGATGGACTTTGACACCAGCACATTGAAATTCAACGAAGCAGGGCTGATCCCCGCGATTGCGCAGGATGCGACCACGGGCGAGGTGTTAATGATGGCGTGGATGAACGCGCAGGCCGTCACCCAAACGCTGGAAACCGGTCGCGTCACCTATTGGAGCCGCTCGCGTCAGTCGTTCTGGATCAAGGGCGACACCAGCGGCCACGTGCAAGAGCTGGTCGAGCTGCGCATCGACTGTGACCGTGATTGCTTGCTGGTGAAGGTGCATCAGACGGGGGCGGCCTGTCACACAGGACGGCGAAGCTGCTTTTATACGCTGGTCGAAGACGGTACCGAACGTATCACGCTTGACGTAATGGATGATGAATAGGCGCTAAAGCCCTATCATTGCACGAATATCTTGTGGTGACGCGCCTTCGCTCCGGTACAAGGAGATTGCGCGCGCGTCATCGCGTTTTGCCAGCCGTTTGCCATTTTCATCACGGATCAGATCGTGGTGGAAATAGCGCGGGGATTTGTGGCCTAGCAGATCCAGCAGCAACACTTGCACCTGAGTGAAGTCAAACAGGTCCACGCCGCGCACGACATGGGTGATCCCCTCGCGGATATCGTCGATGGCAGAGGCAAGGAAGTAGGCGGCGGTCTGGATGTCTTTGCGCCCCACCACGATATCACCGATCTTCGTCAAAAGCGCTGCGTGATCAAGGGGATGGGGGCCGGTGTGTAGCGGCCCGTCCTCGACGAAGCCCAACCCGTCTGACGCCTGCGCAAGCGCGCGGTCCATATGCAGGCGGATGGCGTCATTCGGTCCGCGGTCGTCCATGCTGCGCGTTTTGCAGGTTTGCGGATAGACGCTATGCCGTGCCCCTTCCTGCGGCGCGGCGAGTGCGGCGGCAATATCTTTGCGGCTACAGCGGCAGGGATAGGTCAATCCACGTGAAGAAAGCGCCTCAACACTTTGATTATAAACATCAAGGTTTTCGGATTGCAGCAGAGGCGGTGCATCCCATGTGATGCCCAGCCACGCCAGATCGTCCAACGCTTGGTGCATGTATTCGGGCTTTGAGCGCTCCAGATCCGTGTCCTCGAACCGCAGCAAAAAGCTGCCACCTTGCGCGCGCGCCATATCGTGGGCCACCAGCGCCGAATAGGCGTGACCCAGATGCAGCGGCCCGGTGGGCGACGGCGCGAACCGGGTGCGAAAGCTCATGCTGCGGGCGTGGCGCCGTCCAACCAGCCCTGCCAGTCTGTCTTGGCGCGGTCGGTGTAGGCTTTATAGCGATCCTTGCGGCCGCGACGGCCAGATTTCAGCCCCTCGACCGGTGGGAACAGGCCAAAGTTGACGTTCATCGGCTGGAAGGTTTTCGCATCCGCGCCGCCGGTGATATGGGTGATCAAGGCACCGGTCGCAGTGGTCGGCGGGGGTGGTGCGGCCGCTTCGCCCTTGATCTCGGCCACGGCCAGACGCCCGGCAAGCAGACCCATCGCAGCGCTTTCCACATAGCCTTCGACACCGGTGATCTGCCCTGCAAACCGCACGTTCGGCTGGCTGCGCAGACGCATCTGATCGTCCAACAGCGTGGGCGAGTTCAGGAACGTATTGCGGTGGATACCGCCGAGCCGCGCGAAGGAGGCATTTTCAAGCCCCGGGATCATCCGCAGCACCTCTGTCTGGGCCCCGTATTTCATCTTGGTCTGGAAGCCGACGATATTATACAACGTGCCCAGCTTGTTGTCGCGGCGCAGCTGCACCACGGCATAGGGTTTGGTGTCGGGGTCATGGGGGTTGGTCAGGCCGACGGGCTTCATCGGGCCAAAGCGCAGCGTTTCGCGTCCGCGTTCGGCCATCACCTCGATCGGGAGGCAGCCGTCGAAGTAGCCCGCCGTCTCGCCTTCCTTGAATTCGGTTTTATCCGCGGCCAGCAGCGCGTCGATGAACGCCTCGTATTGGTCCTTGGTCATCGGGCAGTTGAGGTAGGCTGTACGCTCTTCCTCGGTCTCGCCCTTATCATAGCGCGATTGCATCCACGCTTTGCTCATATCAATGCTGTCATGGTAGATGATCGGCGCGATCGCGTCGAAAAAGGCCAGTGCCTCGGCACCGGTTTCGGCGGCGATAGACTGCGCCAGATCGCCCGACGTCAGCGGACCGGTCGCGATGATCCAGTGACCCTCGCGCGGCAGATCGGTGATTTCGCCATATTCGACAGAGATATTTGGATGCGCCATCAGCGCGTCTGTCACCGATTGCGCGAAGGGATCACGGTCCACCGCCAAGGCACCGCCGGCGGGCAGGCGGTGTTTCTCGGCTGTTGCCATGATCAGCCCGTTGGCGGCACGCATCTCCCAATGCAGCAGCCCCACGGCGTTCTGTTCGTTATCATCCGAGCGGAAGGAGTTGGAACAGACCATTTCCCCCAGCAGCCCCGTCTGATGCGCGAAGGTGCCGACCTTGGGCCGCATTTCATGGAGCACAACCTGAATGCCCGCGTTCGCCGCCTGCCAGGCGGCCTCTGATCCGGCCATGCCGCCGCCGATGATATGGAGTGTATGTGTCATGCCAGCGATGTAGGGCAGGGGCTGGCGCGGTGCAATAGCCAGCGGTGCCTGTCGCGAAACGCGTGCCCGCGGCCCTTAGGGCCGTCAAACATGTCGATTGAATGTGAAGGGTGATTTTTGGGGTCGCCGCTGCGGGAACGGTCGGTCAGTGAGAGGCTGACCTGGAGGGACCTTCCGCCGGCGGCGACCCAAAATCATCAAGGCATCTGCCTTGTCTTATTTGTGCCACAAAAGCGCCCGAATTGAAAGCACGAATTCGTGATCTGTGCGGCACCATCGGAAACAGTCTGTTTCCGGCTTACTGATCCCACTCAGGGGTGCGCTTTTCCAAGAAGGCCGCAATACCCTCGGCTGTGTCGGGGTTGAGCATGTTTTCCACCATCACGTCGCCCGTGTAGACATAAGCTTGCGCGACCGGCATGGCGAGCTGCGCATAGAAGGCCTGCTTGCCGATCTTGACCGCTGTGCCCAGCTTGTCCGCGATCTGCTGCGCCAGCGCTGTCGTCTGCGTCGCAAGCTCGTCTGGTGGGGCGATATGGTTGATCAACCCCAGCTCGCGGGCGCGGGCTGCATCGATAAACTCGCCCGTGGTCAGCATCTCGAACGCCTGTTTGCGCGGGATATTGCGGCTGAGCGCGACCATCGGGGTAGAGCAGAACAGGCCGATATTCACCCCGTTCACGCCAAAGCGCGTATCCTCGGCCGCGACCGCAAGATCGCAGGTCGCGACCAGCTGACATCCCGCGGCAGTGGCGATGCCGTGGACCTGCGCGATCACGGGCTGGGGCAGGGACTGGATGCGCGCCATCAGACGGGCGCAGCGTTCGAACAGGTCTTGGAAGCCGGCGACACCCCCATCCTTGGCGTCGCGCAACGCCGTCATCTGCTTCAGATCATGCCCGGCGCAGAACGCCTTGCCCGCCCCTGCAAGGATGACGACCCGTATATCGGGCCGATGCGCGATCTCGTCCAGACGCGCCTGCAACGCGGCCAGCATCTCGTCCGACAGCGCGTTCAACCGGTCCGGCGCGTTCATCGTCAACCGGACTACCGCACCGTCACATGCCATTTCGACCATTGTCATCTTGAACCCCTCCCGCTTTTCCCTGAGCCTAGCCGCGACATATGAGGGAGGACAAGTATGCCAATTATGATGGATGCCGACGCGCTCGCGGTTTTTATGAAAGACGTGTTCAAGCAGGTCGCCGATGATTTCGCCATCGACCATGTCGGAGAGACGGATCTGACCACACGTTTGCTCACCGCGGACCGGCACCTGCGCCCCGGCGGGACCGTGTCCGGCCCGTCGATCTTCGCGCTGGCCGATGTCAGCGCTTATCTGATGACCTTGGCGCGAATCGGGCCCAAGGCGCTGGCGGTGACCACAAACTGTTCGATCGATTTCATGCGCAAACCCGCGGCCAATACCGATCTGATCGCCAAGACGCGGTTGCTCAAGCTTGGCAAACTTCTGTCGATTTGTGATGTGCTGGTCTATTCCGAAGGGCTGGACGACCCTGTCGCGCGGGCATCGCTGACCTATGCCATTCCGCCACGCTGATTGTACCCCACACTGACAGGTACAATCGAAAAAAGGGCCGGTATTTACCGGCCCGAGTGAAGAGGTCTGGAGTGCGCCACAGGGACGTTACGCCTTCCAGAACACCCGAATAGACTCATCATGAGCCTGTCGCGGTGTGAGTCCCACGTCTGCCAACTGCCAAGGCTCAAGCTGCGCGAGCGCTTTGCGTGTCCGGCGACGCGATGCCATCTTCGTGACACAGACCGCAAATTTGACCGCAAGAACAGCGGCAAACGGTGTGCTCCGCTGGTTCAGGATTGCCACAGTTTCGTGGTTGAGGGTCAGGGTCTGTGTCATGAGAATCTCCTATTTCTGAATTGTATTGACACAATGTTACGTTTTGCCGTAACAAAGGGGTACAAAATGCGATACATTTTGAAAAGGAAAACATTGTAATGGGTACAATTTGGCAACCTGATCAAATTGACGGGCCTGGCCCCAAATACAAAGCCGTTGTTACAATGATACGAAACGGTATCTCGAACGGCGCTTTATCGGCGGGGGAAAAACTGCCGCCGGTGCGGGAGTTGGCATGGAAGCTTGGCGTTACGCCGGGGACCGTGGCACGGGCCTATACGATGCTGACCGAAAGCGGGACGTTGCAGGCCGAGGTCGGGCGCGGCACCTTTGTCGCCCTGCCGCCCACGACCCCCGATCGCAACAGCCCGATCGAGATCGATGTGATCGCCCACCACGTGCATCAAGGGACCAAGAACTACCCCGCGGATACCTATGCCGTAAACATGTTCTCGCCGCACCTCCCATCGGCGGGGCAGGCGACGCTGATCCGCAATCTGATGGCCGAGGTCGCTCAGGATCCGGCGTCAGGTGTGATGCATTATCCCAGCCGCACCGGGGCGCGCCCCGCCCGCGAAGCCGTGGTCAAATGGCTGGCCGGCACGCCGCTGGGATCCTTTACCGAAGCCGATGTGATCCTGTCTCACGGCGGGCAAAACGGTCTGTCTCTCGTGTTCCAGTCCATCCTGCAAGGCCGACGCCCCGCCATAGCGATTGAAGAGCTATCGTACCCCGGTTTCCGCCGCGCGGGCGAGCTGCTGCGCGCCGATGTCATTCCGGTGGCGATGGATAAAGACGGCGTGATCCCCGAAGCGCTGGACGAGGTGGCGCGGAACCATGATCTTCAGATTTTCTGCACCTCGCCCGAAGTGCATAACCCGACCGCCGGTTTCACACCTGTGGCGCGCCGGGAGGCGCTGGTCGAGGTGGCGCGCAAACATGACTTTCAAATTGTCGAGGACGATTGTTATCGCATGCGCGTAGAGCGTGCGCCGACCTACCGGATGCTTGCGCCCGAACGCGGCTGGTATGTCTCGTCACTGGCCAAGACCCTGACCCCTGCGCTGCGCATCGGCTTCGCCATCGGCCCGCGCCAGCGCACACCCGATCTGCGTCGCGTGGCCGAGTACAATTGCTTCGGCCTTGCGACCCCGCTGATCGACCTTTGTGCCAAGCTGCTGGTGCATCCCGATATCGACGCCATCGCCGAAGGCACGCGTCAGGGCTTTAACGCCTATGTCCAAAGCGCGGTGAATATACTGGGCGGATATGATGTAGCGTGGCGCACCAACGTGCCGTTTTTGTGGCTGAGCCTGCCGGTTGGCTGGCGGGCGGGTGCGTTCTGTCAGGCGGCTGAAGGGCAGGGCGTTCAAATCCGCTCGGCCGAGGAATTTGTCTGCCGCGATGCCCGCGCGCCCCATGCAGTGCGGCTTGCGATCAACGCAGGCGTGGCGCTGCACAGTTTTGAGGATGCGATCATGCGCCTGCGACATCTGCTGGACTCTCCACCCGAGCAGTTGAGTGTGTGATTTTTGTGGGGTATAATAATACCTAATTTACAAGGCATTGTTTTTGTGAGGAAAAATAGGGAATGTGGCGCTTGACGTGGCGAAGGGCGTGTTTATAACGCAGCCATCAGATAGCGGGGTTCGGTTTCGGACCCTTTCACCAAAGTAACGGGAATTCCCTCCATGAAAACCTTTTCTGCAACACCGGCAGATATCGACAAGAAATGGATCATCGTCGACGCTGAAGGCGTCGTCCTTGGCCGTCTTGCGTCGATCATTGCCATGCGTCTGCGCGGCAAGCACAAGCCTTCCTACACACCTCACATGGATTGCGGCGACAACGTCATCGTGATCAATGCCGAGAAAATCCAGATGACTGGCAAGAAGCGTGAAGAAAACTTCTACTGGCACACCGGCCACCCCGGCGGGATCAAAGAGCGTACCAAAGCTCAGATCCTTGAAGGTGCGCACCCCGAGCGTGTTGTGACCCAAGCGGTCAAGCGCATGCTGCCCGGCAACCGCCTGAGCCGCCAGATCATGACCAACCTGCGCGTTTACGCCGGTTCCGAACACCCCCACGAGGCGCAAAGCCCCGAGGTTCTGGACGTGAAATCCATGAACTCTAAAAACACGCGGAGTGCATAAGCATGGCTGATGAAATCAAAACACTCGAAGGCCTCGAAGCGGCCGTAACCGAGAACATCGGTGGCGTTCAGGGGACAGAAGTTGAAATGACCCCACGCGAGCCCGTGCGTGACGCGCAAGGCCGCGCCTATGCAACCGGTAAGCGTAAAGATGCGGTTGCCCGCGTCTGGATCAAACCAGGTTCCGGTAAAGTCATCGTAAACGGCAAAGCGCAAAACGAATATTTTGCACGCCCCGTTCTGCAGATGATCCTGGCACAGCCATTCACCATCACAGGCACCGACGGTCAGTTCGACGTTGTTGCAACTGTGAAAGGTGGCGGCCTGTCCGGTCAGGCGGGCGCGGTGAAGCACGGTGTTTCCAAAGCACTGCAGCTCTACGATCCCTCCCTGCGCGGCGCGCTGAAAGCGGCAGGCTTCCTGACACGCGACAGCCGTGTTGTTGAGCGTAAGAAGTACGGTCGTGCGAAAGCGCGTAAGAGCTTCCAGTTCTCCAAGCGTTAAGCTTTACTTTACAGTTTTTGGAAAAGGCCGCTCCTGCTGGAGCGGCCTTTTTCGTATGCGCCTGAGGCCAGCCGACCCTTCGGGGAGAGTTTATTTCGCAAAATGAAGCCGGCGGGGTGGTTTTGTTTTCCAGACCGCGTGCTTAGGTAAAGGATGCGTTAAAAACGGAGCCGCCCCATGCGATATTCAGTCCTTGATCTTTCCCCCGTGCCCGAAGGGTCAGATGCCCGCCAGGCCATTGCGAATACGATTGATCTGGCAAAGCGGACCGAAGCGGCGGGATATTATCGCTACTGGATGGCAGAGCATCACAACATGCCGGGGATCGCCTCTGCCGCGACATCGGTGTTGATCGGGCATGTGGCGGATCACACCTCTCGCATCCGTGTGGGCGCGGGGGGCATCATGTTGCCGAACCACGCGCCGCTGGCGATTGCAGAGCAGTTCGGCACGCTTGCCACGATTCATGGAGACCGGATTGATCTGGGCCTTGGGCGCGCGCCCGGCGGGGATCAGGCGGTGTACCATGCCTTGCGGCGCGGGATGCAAGGGGGCGACCGTTTCCCCGAAGATGTGGCCGAGCTGATCGGCTATCTTGGCGAGGCCCCCGCGGGGGCGCGTGTGATGGCGCATCCGGGTCAGGGCACGCATGTGCCGGTGTGGATCCTGGGCTCTTCGCTCTATGGCGCGCAGTTGGCGGCGCATTTCGGGCTGCCCTATGCCTTTGCCTCGCATTTTGCCCCCGATGCGTTGGAAGACGCCGTGGCGATTTACCGTCGCGATTTCAAACCCTCGGCGCAGTGGGAGAAACCGCATTTCATGTTGGCGGCGAATGTTTTCGCGGCGGATACCGATGAAGAGGGGGCCTACCTTCGGACCTCCATGCAGCAGGCTTTTGTGCGATTGCGCACCGGCAAACCGGGCAAGCTGCCGCGCCCCGTGCATGATATTGATGCCGAAGTTGGCGTTCAGATGCGTCAGGCCGTTGATCAGGCCCTGCGGGTCACAGCCGTGGGCAGCCCCGAGCGCGTCGCGCGGCAACTGTCGCAGATGATTGAGACATATCAACCGGATGAATTGATCCTGACAGGGCAGATCCACGACCACGCCGCGCGGGTCAAATCCTTCGAGATCGCGGCGCAGGCCTTGGCGGAGATCGCCGCCTAGTCGTCCGGTCCCACCAGACCAAGGCCGCGCAGGTAGATGCCAATGCCGCTTTCCAGCAGATCATCTGCGGGAAAGGGCGAGGCCCTGCCGGGGGAATTCCGCGCGAAGAGTTCAACCACACCGTGGCTCAGCGCCCAGATATGGGCCGAGAACATCGAGGCGGGCGGGCGCTTTTCTAACGGGATATGCTGGCTGAGATCGCTTGCGGCCTGTTCCAGCACCCCATTGGCCCGCGCCGCAGCGGCGGCCAGATCGGGGGTGCGGTTGACGGAAATGCCGCTTTCGAACATCGCAATGTAATGACCCGGATAATCGCGGGCGAAGGCAAGGTAGGCACGGCCCGTCGCCTCGAACGCATTGAGCGCAGAAGGCTGGCCGGATTGATACGCGGCTTCCATCAATTCGGCAAAGATATCATAGCCTTGCAACGCACCTTCGGCGATCAGGTCTTCGCGACCTTCGAAATGGCGATAAACGGCTGCGGGGGTGACACCCGCCTGTTTCGCCGCCTCTGACAGGGTGAACCCCGTGGGGCCGCGATCCTCGATCAGTTTGAGCGCGCCGTCAATCAGCGCCTGTCGCAGGTTGCCGTGGTGATAGCCGCGTTTAGGCATCCCAGATATCCGGCCCGCCGCAAATCTGGTCATCAATCGCGCCGATCGCTTTGCTATCTTTGCCGGTATATTCAAACGCGTGGAGCACGGTCCGGATCGCTGCCAGCCGCGCGCGACGTTTATCGTCAGAGCGGATCACCGTCCACGGGGTCTGCGGCGTATGGGACCGCTGCAGCGTGTCCTTGATCGCGGCGCTATAGGCGTCCCATTTCGCCAGCCCTTTGACATCGATGATGCTGAGCTTCCATTGTTTCAGCGGGTCGCCTTCGCGCGCGAGCATCCGCCGCAGCTGTTCACCGCGGCCTACGTTGAGCCAGAATTTGAACAGGTGCAGCCCGTCGTCCACCAGCATCTTTTCCAGCGGGACAACCTGATCGAAGAAGGCTTCACGCTGGGCCTCGGTGCAAAAGCCGAAAACCGGTTCAACGACGCCTCGATTGTACCAGCTGCGATCAAAGAACACCATGTCACCGGCGGTTGGCAAATGCTTGATATAGCGTTGAAAATACCACTGGCCTGCTTCGGTTTCGGTGGGTTTGGGCAGGGCTACCACATGGGCGGAACGCTGGTTCAAATTCTGACGGAAGCGCGAGATGGTGCCGCCTTTGCCCGCAGCGTCGCGGCCTTCAAAGATCATCGCGATCCGCGTGCCGGTGTCGCGCGCCCATGCTTGCAGCTTGACCAGTTCGATCTGGAGCCGATCCATCTCGCGGTCATATTGCTTGCGCCCCAGACGTTCGGAATGGGGGTAGCTGTCGCTCAGGATATCGTCCTTATCGGCGCGTTTGATCGCCTTGTTGATGGGCGCGGGCGCGTCGTTTTCGAAATAGGCGCTGATCGCACCGTCAAAGGGCAGGTCCATGGGGGCCTCCTCAAATATCCTGTTCACCCTAACTTATGGAGCGTTCTGCCCCCTAGCGCAAACCCGCACGTGTCGCTGCGCGGTCAATGGCGGCGATGACGTCGGGTTGGGTCACATGTTGTGGCATATGGCCGATGCCGGGCAGGGTGGTCAGCACCGCGTCGGGCAGTTGCGGCGTTGCGATTGCCGCGTGGACATCCAGCGGGACGATAGTGTCTGCGGTGCCGTGGATCAGCTCGACCGGCATGGTCAGCGTATCATATTTCGGGACCATCTTCTTGATCTCGGGCAGCAGCGTGTTCACCTGTTGCGCATTGGCGCGCATCGACATCCGGCGCAGGGACAGGCCGGTGCCGATGTGGTCACTATAGCCGTCAGGCGTGTCTTGCGGGGCAAAGATCGCGCCGACGCTGGCGCGCACAAATCCCTGCGGCACAAAGGCGGTGACCAGCGGGATCACAATACCCGACCCAAAGGCCGAACCGGTGATCTTGTACTGCCAGCCAAGATCACCTTCCCACGGCTCGGACACGGCGGATACGAGCACCAGCGCCGCCGTGTCATCGGGCCGCGACAGCCCCCACGCCAGCGCCACCGCGCCGCCATAGCTGTGCCCCAGGACGATCGGATTGCTCACCCCAAGCCTGTCCGCTGCCTTTTGCAATAGCGTGGCCTGTTCGTGGGGTGTGGCCGCAGTGGCATTCCATGCACCCGCGTGTTGGGGCAAATTGTCGGTCCAGCCGAGCCCCGGACGGTCGAACAGGATAACGCGGTAGCGGTCGGAAAGCTGGTCCACCATATCAAAGGTGAAATCCCGCATATTCCCTGACGCCCCGTGGATCAGCACCAGATCCGGCCCGCTGCCCTGCACCTTGGCATGGACCTTGACGCCGTCGATATCGATCAGCTCGCCAATCGGCGGGTAGGCGGCGTTGGCCGCAGCCTCGCGGGTGCTGGCCCGCCAGTGCACCACGATCACCAAGCCCACGGCGACCAGCGTCAGGATCAACAGCATGCTACGTCCCAAAATTGCTGCGACCGATGTCGTTCAGATCGTAGTGGGTGGTCTGGTAGATCTCGTTGATCCAGTTGCCGTACAGAAGATGCGCGTGGCTGCGCCAGCGGTTCAGCGGCACCTGAGCGGGGTCATCATCGGGGTAATAGTTGCAGGGCACGTTGATCGGCGTGCCTTGGGCGACATCGCGGTCATATTCGTCCTTCAATGTGTCGCGGTCATATTCAAGGTGATTGAAGATATAGAGCGCCCGATGCCCTGCATCTTCGACCAGACAGGGACCGACCTCCTTACTGCCGAGCAGGGTGGTCAGGCTGGGCACGGCGTCGACCTCTGCCGCGCGCATTTCGGTCCAACGGCTGACCGGCACCACCAGATCATCCGAGAACCCGCGCAAATAGGGCGACGAGGGTTCGAGGTTGCTGTGGCGGAAGCAGCCGAAGGCCTTTTCCTCCAACAGATGCTTTTTGATACCGTGGAAATAATTGATCATCGCCATGCCACCCCAGCACACGCCGAAGGTCGAATGGACATTGGTCTGGGTCCAGTCAAAGACGCGGGTAAGCTCTTCCCAATAGGTGACGTCATCAAAGTCCAGATGCTCTATCGGGGCACCGGTGATGATCAGCCCATCGAATTTCTCGTGGGTGACTTCCTCGAACGGGCGGTAAAAGCTTTCAAGGTGATCTGCGGCCGTATTGCGCGACTGGTGGTCTGACATGCGGATCAGGCTGAATTCGATCTGCAAGGGCGTGGCCCCAATCAGCCGCGCGAACTGGTTCTCTGTCTGGATTTTTTTCGGCATCAGGTTCAGCAAGGCAATGCGCAAAGGCCGGATGTCCTGACGCGCCGCCATTTCCTCGTCCAGCACCATGACACCTTCGCGCGTCAGCACGTCGTAGGCAGGCAGGTCGGAAGGCAGTTTAATCGGCATGTCGGTATTCCACGTCTAGGGGCTCAGGTCTTGCATCATCTGCGCCGGATTTAGATAAGCGCCCGCGCAGAGGGCGCCAAGGGTCACGCGCTTAACGTCCCCGCGATCATGTCGTTGAAGTCATCCTCGGATTTGAGCCCGGCCACCTGATCGGCAGTCACGGTCACCCCCCATCGCGACATCGCCTCGTAGCGCGGCTGTCGGTGGGCAAGCGCTTGGGCGTAGGTCCAGCGGATAAAGGCATCCGGATCGACATCATCCTCTTTGCAGTTGTTTTCGCTCAGATATTCCCGCCACACCCGCAGCAGGAACTCGGGTTGATAGGCCATCGGCTTGGGGGCTTTGTCAAAGCGGCGGATCAGCTCTTGGGTGTGGGCATCGTCGCCCTTGATCCAGACCGGCAGACATTCCGCCGACAGGGTTTGCATCAGCGGATCATTGTCGTCATCGGGGTCCACCCATTCACAGATCGAGCCGCCGGTGTCACAGATGAAATGTGGATACCCATAAAGCGTCTGCGCACGGCGGGCAAAATGGCCGGTGTCGCGCAGTGCCGCGATCTCTGCCTGTTTGAACGCTTCCTGTCGCGAGGCATATTCCGCCATCGGCAATCCCCCCTTGGCCGCATCGCCGGGCTTGCCCAGCCAGGTCGCCACGGGCGAGAGATTATCAAAGGTGATGTTTGACCCGATGTAAATGCTGTCGCTGAGCAGAAGATCCCGCAGGAACGGCACCTTCATCGCTTCGGCCTTGGCGTTGTCAGCGATGGTTTCACCCAAGTATCGCGTCCCGATCCGGTAGTCGATGGAGTAGTGGAACCACCCCCCCGAATGCCGCAGCAGATGCGCCATATGCGTCTTGCCCAGACCCGACATGCCAAAGACCAGCACATGTTTATGCGGCGCGGCACGCCACGCATCGGCAGAGGGGTAAAGCATGGGTCGTCTTCCTTGGAACGTCTTGTTTCGCAATGAGTAGCCTAGCCTGTGCCGAGACACCAGACGCGAGCCATCGGCCACGAGACGTCAGACATCGCGCCCCCATGAAAAAGCCCGCCACATTGCTGGGGCGGGCTGATAGAGCGTTGCTGTGGCAGGGCTTAGAAGTTGTAGCCGAACTTAACCCCGACAGAGACTGCAGAGTTGTCTTCGAAGTTTGCCTGCGGCGTATTCTGTGTGGTTGCCCGCGCATCGCCAAGCTCGGTATAGCGCACGCCCAAGCTCACATCGAACTGGCTTGTCGCCTGATATTTAGCGCCCAAGGACACATACCGTGCACCATCGGTTGGCGCGAGCGGAGAGACTTGATCGTCACCGTTCGCTCGCTGGTATCCGATCGCAATCGAGCCAGACCACTGGTCGTTGAAGCGACGGCCGACGCCAATTTCATAATCGGTGGAATCTTCGATTGACGTCAGGCTCGCACCGCCTGTCAGAACGTTAAAGACGTCTGGTGATACGATGGTATCGGAATAGCGTGCGTAGCGGATCGAACCGAAAACGAGCGTATCAGCCGCGACCCCGGTTTGAAATTCCAGGTTGAGACTTTCGGGCGTCTCGACTTCGGTGTCTGTGCGTCCTGCTGGGTTGATGGGGGCACCGTTGCTGGTTTCCAACGTCGACAAATCATGTGTAATTTTCGAGTTATACGTCAGCGCAACGCGCATCGCGATGTCCGGCTTTTCAAATGCCGCACCGATTACATATCCGACGGCGCCGTCAGAATCGAAGTCTGCACGATACCCGCTGAGCGGCCCGTATCCTGCACCCTGCAACGCAACAGTCGCATCGACTTCTTGATAGCGCAGACCGCCGTGCATGCTGAAAGAATCGTTAAACTTGTACCGCGCCAAAGCGGTAATCGCGAAGCTGTCCACAGTCGCCTGGGTTCCACCATAGGACGGGGAACTTGGTACTGCGGGGTACAAAACGTCGGACCCGAATGGTTCATCAACGACAACAGCAAAGGACAGCTGATCGGAATACTGATACTTCAGGCCGCCGCCAATGACATTGAAATCTTGGGCAATATTGCCTGTATCGCCACCACCGCGCACATCGGTGCCGTCAATAGAAGGCGAGACGCGGCCAAAGCTGAATTCGAAACGGTTGCCATCTTCGAACAGAATGCCGATGTCTTGGCCAGAACGATCCAACCCCCCCGCGTGCAACGTGGATGCGCTGCCCAACAGGGCCGCCATTGCGATTACTCGATACGTCATCTCTAAATACTCCTCCCCAGAAGCAATGCAGCCACAACACGCAGCCACAGTTTATACAGCAACTGAACGGTAGCATGCGTCAATCTGTCAATTCTTGACCAAAGGGAAGTCTGCGCCCCTATGCCAGAACTGTTGCAGTTTCGTTACGAAACGCGGCGGGATTCGATCCACAGGTTCATGTAATTGCCGGCAAAGATAATCGCGCCGCCGATGAAAACCCAGATATCCAGGGCCTCGGCATAGACCAGCATTCCGATGACGGCGATCAGGGGCAGGCGAACAAAGTCAATCGGGACGACCACTGTCGCAGGCGCAATGGACAAGGCGTTGGTCAGACAGAAATGCGCCATAAGCCCTGCGACACCGATCAGCAACAACAGCGGCATCTGTGCCACCTCGGGCACCTCGATATCCCCGTCGTAACCGGCCATGATCACGCCAAAAACCAGTTGCGTCACGGTCAGGTAAAACAGGATGCAGGTGATCGTCTGGCTGCGCGTCAGCCGCTTGGTCAGCATGATCGTCAGTGCAAAGAAAATCGCCGAGGACGCCGCCGTGATCACGCCGGCATTCAGCCCGGCAATCGTCGGACGGGCAACACAAAGGATGCCGATGAACCCAAGAACCGCCGCCAAAGCCCGCACCTTGGTAAGCCGTTCGCCCAAAATCAGCGGCGACAGGACAATCACCCAAAGCGGAGAAGTGAATTCAAGCGCAAAGACCTGCGCGAGCGGGATCACGGTAACCGCGTAAAACCACAGATTCTGTCCGGTGAAATGTGCCAGATTGCGCCCGATCTGCGTGCCGAAATCGCGCCGGTTGATCTGCCCCCAGGTCCCGTAAACGGTCGCGAGCGTAAACACAGCGATTACGCCTACCAGCGACCGGTACATCATGATCTCGAAAGTATCGAGGCTGCCGCCAAGCTCGCGCCCGGCGACGGCCATCGCAGAGAAAGACGTGATCGACCCCATCATCCACAAAGCCGCCCTTAGCGTCGGGGTCATGGTCTCTCTTCCAAATGGAAAAAAATCCCCGCCGGAGGCACCTTTGTCATGCGGCCGATCACAGCCATTCAGATCATTCCCATTCAATCGTGCCGGGAGGTTTCGACGTGATGTCGTAGGTCACCCGGTTGATGCCCGGAATCTCGTTGATGATGCGCGTCGCGGTCTCGCCCAGGAATTCGTGGGTGAACGGATAGTAATCCGCCGTCATCCCATCGACCGAGGTGACGGCCCGCAGGGCACAGGCAAAATCATAGGTCCGCCCGTCGCCCATCACACCCACGGTGCGGACCGGCAGGATCGCCACAAAGGCTTGCCAGATTTCATCGTAAAGCCCGTGCTTGCGGATCTGGTCGATATAGACCGCGTCCGCCTCGCGCAGGATGTCGAGCTTTTCGCGGGTGATCTCGCCGGGGCAGCGGATTGCGAGGCCGGGGCCGGGGAAGGGATGGCGGCCGATAAACGACGGCGGCAGACCCAGCTCGCGGCCAAGCTCGCGCACCTCGTCCTTGAAAAGTTCGCGCAGCGGCTCGACCAGCTTGAGACCCATCTTTTCGGGCAAGCCGCCCACATTATGATGCGATTTGATTGTTACCGACGGCCCGCCGGAAAAGGACACGGATTCAATGACATCAGGGTACAACGTGCCCTGTGCGAGGAAGGTGGCATCGCCGACTTCCTTGGCGTGCTTCTGGAACACGTCGATGAACAGTTTGCCGATGATCTTGCGCTTGGTTTCGGGGTCGGACACGCCATCCAGCTCGCCCAGGAACAGTTCCTGTTCGTCGGCGTGGATCAGCGGCATGTTGTAGTTGTCACGGAACATGGTGACGACCTCTTCGGCCTCGCCCTTGCGCAGCAGACCGTGGTCGACAAAGACGCAAGTGAGCTGGTCACCAATCGCTTCGTGGATCAGCACGGCCGCGACCGAGGAATCGACCCCGCCGGACAGACCGCAGATGACCTTTTGATCGCCGACCTGTTCACGGATCGCGGCGATGGCCTCGTCGCGGTAGGCGCTCATTGTCCAGTCGCCCTTGAAACCCGCGAGACGGACAAAGTTTTCGTACAGGCGCGCGCCATTGGGGGTGTGGTGCACTTCGGGGTGGAACTGTACGGCATAGAAATTGCGCGACACATCGCCGGTGACCGCGAAAGGCGCATGGGGCGAGGTGCCGTAGACCTCGAAACCGGGGGCGATGGCGCTGACGTGATCGCCGTGGCTCATCCAGACTTGCTCTTTCTCGGTGAGGAACCAGCCTTCCAACAGCTCAAGACGGGCCTCGGAGGGGGTCACATAGGCGCGCCCGAATTCAGCGGTGCCGTGACCGCGTTCAACCTTACCGCCCAGGCAGTGCATCATGACCTGTTGGCCGTAGCAGATGCCAAGGATCGGTACGCCAAGCTCGAACACCGATTGCGGTGGCATGGGCGCACCTTCGGCGAAGACCGAGGACGGCCCCCCCGACAGAATCACCGCCTTGGGCGCAAAATCCTTGAGAAAGGCATCATCCACCGTGTTGAACGGGTGGATTTCGCAAAACACATTAAGTTCACGCAAACGGCGGGCGATCAGCTGGGTGACCTGGCTGCCGAAGTCGATGATGAGAAGGCGGTCATGGGAGATATCTGTCATGCAGACTGATTATGGGCGGATGGCCTGCGTGGCAAGAGTGGAGTGGGGGCCAGCCCCCAGACCCCCGGAGTTTATTTTGGCAAAATGAAGGGGTCGGCGGATCATGATGTCGGTTTTTGACCTCTAAGGCCGTAAACCGCGTAAAGCCTGCTGCGTGAATGGGGTAGCTAGGCGTCAGTTTTGGCGGAAAGGAAGACCTCATGGCGGAATCAGCAAGACGCGGGCGCGGTGGTGGCGGTGCGGCACGTCGGGCGGCACGCTCGGCTGTGTCCTTCGAGACAGCGAAATACATCGAACGCAACATTCCCAACTACGAGGTGCTGACCGAAGAGGCGCTGCAGATCATCGAGTATAACGCCGATACGGTGTTGGAAGAGATCGGCGTGAACTTTCCCGACAACCCCGAGGCGCTGGCGCTGTGGCGCGCGGCCGGGGCGGATGTGACCGGCGACCGCGTGCGTATCCCCCGCGGCCTGGCACGCGAGCTGTGCAAGACCGCGCCGTCGCAGTTCACCCAGCATGCGCGCAACCCCGCGCGCAACGTCGAGATCGGCGGGCGCAATCTGGTGTTGGCCCCGGTCTATGGCCCGCCCTTCGTGCGCGACACCGCCGGGGGCCGTCGCTATGCCACGATGGAAGATTTCAACAAATTCGTGAAGCTTGGCTATATGTCCAAGTGGTTGCACCATTCCGGCGGCACCGTCTGTGAGCCCACCGATGTGCCCGTCAACAAGCGCCATCTGGACATGCTCCATGCGCATATGACGCTGAGCGATAAACCCTTCATGGGATCCGTCACGGAACCGAGCCGCGCGCAGGATTCCGTGGACATGTGCAAGATTCTGTTCGGGGCGGATTTCGTCGACCAGAACACGGTGATGACGTCGCTGGTGAACATCAACTCGCCCATGACGTTTGATGATGTGATGATGGGGGCGCTGAAGGTCTTTGCCGAAAACAATCAGGCGTCGATCATTTCGCCCTTTATCGTTGGCGGTGCGATGGCACCGGTATCCGTGGCAGGGACATTGACGCAGGTTCTGGCCGAGGTCATGGCGGGCATCGCCTATAGCCAGCTGATCCGTAAGGGCGCGCCGGTGATTTTCGGGGCCTTTGTGACCTCGATCGACATGAACTCGGGTGCGCCGACCTTTGGCACGCCGGAGGCCGCGCATATCACCTATGGGGCGGGACAGTTGGCGCGGCGGATGAACCTGCCATTCCGGTCCTCGGGCTCGTTCTGCGGGTCAAAACTGCCCGACGCGCAAGCAGCCTATGAAACGGCGAACAGTCTGAACATGGGGCTTTTGTCGGGGGTGAACTTTATGCTCCATGCCTGTGGCTGGCTGGAAGGGGGTCTTGTCGCCTCGTTCGAGAAATTTGTGATGGATGCCGATCAGCTGGGCGCGTTGCACCATTTAGCGCGCGGTGTAGAGATTGACGAAAACGCGCAAGCGCTGGATGCGATCCGCGAGGTTGGTCCCGGCGGGCATTATCTGGGATGCGCGCACACACAGGCCAACTTTAAGGAAGCCTTCTGGAAATCCGACCTACTGGACTACAAGCCATTTGAAACATGGTCAGATGAGGGCGCGCGCGATACCCAGTCGCTGGCGGCGGCGCGGGTCGAAAAGCTGTTGGGCGACTACGTGCAACCGCCCATGGACCCCGAGACGCGTGCGGCGCTGGATGCCTTTGTCGCGGAACGCAAGGCGGCGGAGCCTGACAGCTTTATGTAGCCGCATCTCGCAGAGTTTCGCGCAAGATCGCGGCCTCGGCAATGAGGGCGATCATCACCTCTATATGACGGACCAGGTTATAGCCTGCGTCCGTCTTTTTACGTCTGGCGTTCAGGTCTGCCTCTATATCGATCAGCTGCACCAGCACCACGGCGCTGCGCGGTGGGGGCGCTTTCCCCAGTATCCGTCGCAGGGCCGGGCCGCGGCGATAGTTGCGGGCCCCGATGGTGCCTGCCTGCACCAATATGGCGGGACGGAGGATACCGCGAAGACGCGCTAGAATATCTTGCATAAAATCAAATCCTTGCTGGCTGCGGGGTCATGCCATCGCATGGCCGCTCACGGGCAGGATTTCACGCAGGATACTGGTGTTGCTCGCGCGGCGAGGTCTGCGTGCGTCGCGGTTACGACTGCTTACCGTTTGGAAACAATTATGGGTTGTATCGGTAAATATTAACAAATCCATAACCAATTAACCTTTTGATATTGTGGATAAGGCTGTGGATAACCGCGCCGCCTGAAGAAAGGAGACCGCATGACCCAAGTTGTGAATACGCCGCCGCACGGGCGGGGATTGCCCGGATGGGTGCCGGATGCCGCGCGGCATTATGTGTCGCATGTGGAGATGGGCCAGCCGATCCGGGCGCTGGCGCGATCGGCTGAGTGTCACGCCTCTACCATCCTGCGCCAGATCCGGCGGCTGGAAACGCGGCGCGATGATCCGCTGGTGGACGACGCCCTTGATCTGCTGGGGCAGGTCAGCCGTTTTGAAACCCACCCCATGCAGGAGCCCGCCGCGATGAATGACACCTCACCCCCCATGATGCCCGATGATGAAACCCTGAGCAGCGAAGCGCAGCGCATCTTGCGGCGCTTGTGTGAAACCGGTGCGCTGCTGGCAGTCGCAGCCGAGATGGACAAAGCCGTTGTCGTTCGCAGTGATCCGGATGGCGCGCAGACGCGGACTGCCGTGGTGGACCGCTGTGTCGCGCAGGCGATGGCGCTTAACGGCTGGATCGCGAGTGATGGCGAGGGGCGCATCCTGCGCTATCACATCACCGCGGCCGGACGGCATGCGCTGGAAGAGATGCTGGGGCAGGGAGCAGAAAACGGTTTTGCCGAAGCCCAAAGCAGCTTTGCCCCTGCGCCGCCGCTGCCAGAGGGGGCGCGGCAGAAAACAGCGCGGCGCTTGCGCTACACGCTGGCAGAAAGCCCGTTGGCCGCGCTCGCCCGCAGACGCGACGCAAAAGGCGCGCCGTTCCTGTCCGACAGTCTCGTCCAAGCCGGAGAGCGCCTGCGCGAGGATTTTGAACTGGCGCAAATGGGCGAGGCGGTGACGCAGAACTGGGACCGGTTTTTGGCACCGGGCGGGCAGGGCGACAGCGTCAGCTTTGAAGGCAGCGCACCTTCTGCGGCCCGGGCACGGGTGGGATCGGCGCTGGCGGATCTGGGACCGGGTCTGTCGGATATTGTGCTGCGGTGCTGCTGCTATCTGGAAGGGCTGGAAACCACGGAAAAGCGCCTTGGCTGGTCGGCGCGGTCGGGAAAGATCGTTCTGCGTATCGCCCTGATGCGCTTGCGCAAACACTATGCGGAAACGCTTGGCCCCGGGAGCGCGATGATCGGCTAGGCGGCGAATCCGGATCGGCGCGCACCGCATGGCTGTCCCGCAGATGACAACTGCCTCTTTCATGCGCCGCGCGAACCGACTACATAAGGGGCGTATTCCAAACGGAGCCTGATCATGCGAGACCTGAAAATCCCCGAGCAGCGCCACCCTGAAAAGGCCCGACGCCCCGACAATCCACAGCCGAAAAAGCCGTCGTGGATCCGGGTGAAGGCACCGGGTGGCAAAGGCTATGCGGATACCGCAAAGATCATGCGCGAGAACAAGCTGGTGACGGTCTGCGAAGAAGCGGGCTGCCCGAATGTGGGCGAATGCTGGTCGCAGGGCCATGCCACCATGATGATCATGGGGGAGGTCTGCACCCGCGCCTGTACCTTCTGCAACATCGCGACAGGGCGCCCACCTGAAGCGCTGGACATCTTTGAACCCGGGCGTGTGGCCGACGCGGTGTCCAAACTGGGGCTGAACCACGTGGTGATCACCAGCGTGGACCGCGACGACATCGAAGACGGCGGGGCAGAGCATTTTGCCCAGACCATCCGCGCCGTCCGCAAACGGTCCCCGGGCACCACGATCGAGATCCTGACCCCCGATTTCATCCGCTGTGATCCCAAAGTGCTGGAAACCGTGGTCGAGGCGCGCCCGGATGTGTTTAACCACAATCTGGAAACAGTGCCCGGCCTCTACCCCGAGGTCCGCCCCGGGGCGCGGTATTTCCATTCGCTGCGTCTGTTGCAGCGGGTCAAGGAACTCGATCCGACGATGTTTACCAAATCCGGCATCATGGTCGGACTGGGCGAGGATCGTCAGTCGGTTATGCAGGTCATGGAAGACATGCGCGCGGCGGACATCGATTTTCTGACCATCGGGCAATATCTGCAGCCGACACCAAAGCACCACGCGGTGGACCGCTTTGTGCATCCCGATGAATTCGCCGCCTATGAAAAATCGGCCTATGGCAAGGGGTTCTTGATGGTCTCTGCGACGCCTCTGACGCGGTCGAGCTACCACGCGGGGGATGACTTTGCGCGGCTGCAGGCGGCGCGGTTGGCCAAGCTGGGGTAACTGTGATGCATTGAGTTTGAGGGGTGCTGCCCCTCAAACTCACGCGGTACAATGAGGGGCGCTGCCCCTCAAACTCCCCGGGATTTACATCCATTTGGAAAGGTTAGAACGGGTTTTTGATCCGTTGGGTCGTGGCCCATTCGGGCCAGTAGCCAAAGTATTCTGCGGCGAAAATCAGCGCGCCGGCCAGAACCACAGCAAAGACGAATTTGACGCGGCCCGCCGAGGGCGGGTGCTGCACCCACCGTTTCATCCGCATCAGCCAAGTGACGTTCATGTAAAACGGACCTTGCCGATAAAGGGCTGGTTGCGGTCGCGCTGTGCGAAATCGATGCCGTAGCCCACAACAAATTCATCCGGAATTTCAAAGCCGATCCAATCGGCCTTCATGTCCACCTCGCGGCGGCTGGGTTTGTCGAGCAGGGCAATGGTTTTCAGCCGTGCGGGTTCGCGCGACATCAGCAGGTTGCGTACGTGATGCAGGGTGTGGCCTGTATCGACGATATCTTCGACAACCAACACATCGCGCCCTTCGATTGCGCCGCGCAAGTCTTTGAGGATACGCACTTCTCTGCTGCTTTCCATGCCATCTCCATAGCTGGAGGCCTCGAGGAAATCGACCTCGATCGGGAGGTCAAGTTCGCGCACCAGATCGGCGATAAACACGAAAGATCCGCGCAGCAGCCCCACCACTGTCAGCTTTTCGGTGCTTGCGAATTCGCTTTGGATTTCGCGGCAAAGGGTTTCGATCCGCGCGGCGATTGCCTTGGCCGAGATCATTTCATCGATGACATAAGGTCGCGTCGTCATGGGTTTTACCTTGAAAAAGGGGGAGATAGGATTTCATAAGGGCTAACTTCATGACAGATGGAAATCAATGCCTACCCATTCAGAGACCCGCGAACTGCCCTACACCGCCCAACAGATGTATGATCTGGTGGCCGATGTGGCGTCATACCCAGATTTTCTGCCCTGGACCGCCGCCGCGCGGATCAAAAGCCGTGAGGATAAGGGTGATCACGAGGTGATGGACGCCGATCTTGTCATCAGTTTCAAGGTGTTTCGCGAACGTTTCACCAGCCGCGTGGTGTTGTGGCCAGAGGCCAAGAAGATCGACACCGAATATCTGGATGGCCCGTTCAAATACATGAAATCGAACTGGGCCTTCGAGGACAATGGCGACGGCAGCTGCAAGGTGCATTTCTTCGTCGATTTCGAATTCAAGAACGCGATTTTGCAAAAGATCATCGGCGTCGTCTTTAACGAGGCGATGCAGCGGGTGGTGCGGGCCTTTGAAAAACGCGCGGCCGCCCTCTATGGGGCCGGGGCCTAGAAACGACAAAGGCCCCGATGCGGGGCCTTTGCGTGGGTCTGCGTTTTCCCGATCAGCTGCTTAGGTCATAGGCCCGCTCACCGTGGACGGACAGATCAAGCCCGTTGACCTCGACCTCTTTGCTGACACGCAGCGGAGTGATCGCCTTGCAGACCAGCACCAGCACGACGGTCACCACCGAGGTATAGACGCCGACAATCGCCAGCGACCCCAGTTGTGCGGCCCAGGACCCCGCCCCGAGGGCAGCGATCATGATGGTGCCGAAGATACCGCCAACGCCGTGAACCGCGAATACGTCAAGCGTGTCGTCGATCTTGGCCTTGTTGCGGATCAGGACGACCGCTTCCTGGCACAGGATCCCGGCAACCGCGCCGATCAGCAGCGCCGCCCAAGGGCCGACGAAGCCCGACGCAGGCGTGATGGAGGCCAGCCCCGCGATGGTGCCTGTGACGATGCCGACCAACGATGCCTTGCCGAATTTGATCCGCTCCCACAGCGCCCAGGTGAGCGAGGCAGTGGCGGCAGAGATATGGGTCACCGTGATCGCCATCGCCGCACCTCCGTCTGCGGCCAGTTGCGAGCCGCCGTTAAAGCCGAACCACCCGACCCAGAGCATCGCCGCCCCGATCATCACGAAGCCCGGGTTATGTGGCGGGGTGTTGTGGTTGAGACGTGGACCAAGGAAGACGGCGAGGATCAGCGCCGCGAGGCCAGCTGTTTCATGCACCACGATGCCGCCCGCGAAATCGCGCACGCCGACCTCGCCAAAGATGCCGCCATCGGCCAGGAAACCGCCGCCCCAGACCCAATGCACCACGGGCGCGTAGCACAGAAGCATCCAGAGACCCGAGAAGAGCATTACGAATCCAAAGCCGATACGCTCCACATAGGCACCGACGATCAGCGCAGGCGTGATCACTGCGAATGTCATCTGGAAGGCGAAGAACAGGATCTCGGGCAGGGTGCCTGACAGGCTGTCAGCAGTGACGCCCGACAGGCCGATCTTGCCCAAGCCGCCCCAGAGGCCCGATGTGTCGGGACCAAAGGCGATGGAGTATCCGGCGAAGAACCACAGCACGCTCATCAGACAGGCGACGCCGTAGGTATGCATGAAAACGCTCAGCACGTTGCGGCTGCGCACCAGCCCGCCATAGAAGAGCGCGAGCCCCGGTAATGTCATGAACAGGACCAAGGCCGTGGCGGTCATGATCCAGGCCGTATCAGCTGCGTTCATCTTGGTTTCCTCCCGAAAGGTTTTTGATTGCAGACGGGTGAAACGGATGTGCGCGCGCGACAAAAGTTAAAATGTGGGCAAAGCCGGTGATTAAACGGGCATTTCTACATTCGCCACATATTTAGGCAGCAATTTGGCCGTGCCGCCTGTTTTGCGGGCGTTATGTAATCGCCTCAAAAATCAGCCCCAAGGCGAAATCGCGGGCAGCGCGGCGGACCTTATCGCGGCCCAATGCGCTGAACTCTTGCGTTTGGGTGGTGATACCAGACGCCGTGGCGAGGCCGAAACAGACGCGGCCTTCGGGCTTATGCTCTGACCCGCCGGGGCCTGCGATGCCGGTGATCGACACGGCGATCTGCGCGCCAGATCTTGCCAAGGCACCGCGTGCCATTTCAAGGGCGACCTGCTCGGACACCGCGCCGTGGGTGGTGAGTGTGTCTGGGCTGACGCCAAGCAGGTCGATCTTGGCGGCATTGGTATAGGTGACAAACCCACGGTCAAAGATCGCGGAGGATCCGGGCAGTTCGGTCAGCGCGGCAGCGACCATGCCGCCCGTGCAGCTTTCGGCGCAGGCGATCATGACCTCGCGCGCGCGGGCGCGGTCCAGAAGGGCGTGCAAATCAGGCAAAGAGATATACATGATACAGCACGGCCAGTGCGATCACCCCCAGAAGTGCGAAAATGCCTGCAAAGATATCATCCAGCATCACGCCAAGCGCATCGCCGCGCCGGTCGGCCCAGCCGATGATCAGCGGCTTCCAGATGTCGAACAGACGGAACAGGGCAAAAGCCGCGATCCATCCGGGCCACATCACAAGGATGTTCATATCCATCGTCCAACTGGCATAGCTGAGCGGCAGCAGCGCGACCCATTGGCCCGCAACCTCGTCGATCACGATTTCAGACGGGTCATGATCCGCGCTTCCCGAGGTCATGCGTGCGGTGGCCCACCAACCTGCAGCAAAGGTAAGCACGATGCCTGCGATCAACAGCGGCAGCCCACCGATGACATGGAGCAGCCAGGCCCAGGGCAGCGCGACCAGCGACCCCCATGTGCCCGAGGCAGGGCGGATGTAACCCACCCCCAGAACGGTCGCGATCAGCTTTGCCAAAGTCATAGTTTCACCAATGTTGCTGTGGCCATGCAGGCGATGCCTTCGCCGCGGCCGGTAAATCCCAAACGTTCCGAGGTCGTCGCCTTGACCGACACACGGCTTTCCTCAAGGGACAGGATATCCGCCATCACGCGGCGCATCTCTGCGGCATGAGGCCCCACTTTGGGGTATTCGCAGATCAGCGTGCAATCGACGTGAGTCAGGGTGAATCCTTCGCTGCGCGCCAGATCGGCGGCATGGCGCAGAAAGATATGGCTTTGCGCGCCTTTCCACTGCGGGTCAGATGGGGGGAAATGCTGGCCGATGTCGCCCATAGCCAGCGCGCCATAGATCGCATCGGTGACCGTATGCATACCGACATCGGCGTCGGAATGGCCGACCAGCCCCTGATCATGCGGGATATCAACGCCGCAAAGTGTGACATGATCCCCCGGACCGAAAGCATGTACATCAAACCCGTTGCCGGTGCGAATATCCATCGAAGACTCCAATATGCGGGCGGCGCGGGTCAAATCGCCCGGCACCGTGATTTTCAGGTTATCGACGCTGCCGCGGGTGATGGCAACCGCAACACCGGCGGCGCGGGCGACCTCTACATCATCGGCGGCGATGCCTTCAAAGGCGGCATGGGCCGCGCGGATCGTGGCGGCATCGAAGCCTTGGGGGGTTTGTGCGGCATAAAGCGCGGTGCGGTCCTGCGTGCCTGCGACGGCACCGTCTTCAGCCACCCAAAGCGCGTCGGTGACAGGCAGGCCGGGGGCGGCTGCGGCATCTGTGGCCAGCGCGTCGATCACACCGTCGATGATCTGCGGCGTGACACAGGGGCGGGCGGCGTCATGGATCAGCACCAGATCCGCATCCCCCAGCAGCGCCAGACCGTTGCGCACCGATGCTGCACGATCCGCGCCCCCTTCGGCGACAAGACAGCCTTGCGCGGTGAAACCTTCGGCCTGCGCCATGTCACTGGCGTTCAATACGATGATGATCCGGTCTACCAGCGGATGCCGCTGGAAAGCCGCAAGCGTGTGGTCGATCACGCGTTTGCCGCACAGCGGCTGCCATTGTTTGGGCACGGCTCCGCCCGCACGGGTGCCCCGTCCGGCGGCCACGATGAGCGCTGCGATATTCGGTGTCGACGCCATCGCGCGCCCCCTTTGATAAACTCGCCCCGTTCTAAGCCTGCAAAGCGGCCTGTGCAATCGCCCGCGCCCTATGCCTAAATTTTAGGCAATAGGTCAGTTTCTCACCAGCAAAAGCTTTTGGTTTGATTGAGTTTCGGCCCACCCCTCGGTAAACCAAAGGCAATTGCACAAGGATTAAGCGTTTGGATCTCTCGGATCTGCCCTTCAAACTCGACCCGCCCGTTTTGCTGGCTCCGATGGCGGGGATCACTGATCTGCCGTTCCGCACACTGGTGGCGTCTTTTGGCGCAGGGTTGGTGGTGTCAGAGATGGTTGCCAGCGTCGACATGATCAACGCCCGCCCCGGGACGCTGGAAAAGGCCGAACTGGGGCTTGGCGTCGAAGGCACTGCGGTACAGCTGGCAGGACGCGAGGCCGCCCCCATGGCCGAGGCCGCGCGGATGGTCGAAGGGCAGGGCGCGCGGGTGATCGACATCAATATGGGCTGCCCCGCCAAGAAGGTGACCCAAGGCTATTCCGGCTCTGCGTTGATGAAAACGCCCGACCACGCGCTACGGCTGATCGAGGCGGTGGTGAACGCGGTGAACGTGCCCGTCACGCTCAAGACGCGGCTGGGGTGGGACGACAATATGCTGAACGCGCCACAGATCGCCGCGCGGGCCGAAGCGGCGGGGATCACCATGATCACCATCCACGGGCGCACGCGCTGCCAGTTCTATAAGGGCTCCGCCGATTGGGCCGCGATTGCGGGTGTCAAACAGGCGGTCTCTGTTCCCGTCATTGCCAATGGCGATATCATCAGCACCGATGCCGCGCGACAAGCGCTGGCGCAGTCGGGGGCCGACGGTGTGATGATCGGGCGCGGTGCCCAAGGTAAACCGTGGCTGCTGGCTCGGGTGGCCCATGATCTGTTCGGCGCGCCCGCACCGGTCATCCCGCAGGGCGCCGATTTCGCGCGCATGGTGTCCGACCACTACGAGGCAATCATCCGGTTCTATGGCGAGGTGATTGGCCTGCGCGTCGCGCGCAAACATCTGGGGTGGTACATGGACACCAGCAACACCCCCGCTGATCTGCGCCGCGCGGTGCTGACCGCTGCGAGCCCTGCCGAGGTCCACCGTCTTATCCCGTCCGCCTGTCTGCCGGACCACCAGTTGGAGGCCGCTTGATGTCGCTAGATACCGTTTTCGCATCGCTGCCCGTGCCCGCCATTCTGATCGATACAGACGACACGATCGCCGAGCTGAACTCGGAAGCCGAAGGGTTTCTGAACGCCTCTGCAAAATCCGTGCGCGGTGTGCCGGTGTGGGACATGATCGCCGTCGATGCCCCTCTGGAAGAGGCCTTTACCCGCGCCCGCGACAATGGCACGCCCTTGTTCGTCAACGATGTGGATGTCGGCAGCGGCCAACGCCCGCCGGTGCAATGTGCGTTGCACTTCGCGCCGCTGATCGATGCGGCGGGGCAGATGATCCTGATGATCACCCCCCGCGAGATGGCCGGTCGGATGACGCAGAATAATTCGGTCAAATCCGCCGCCAAATCCGCCATCGGCATGGCCGAGATGCTGGCCCATGAGATCAAGAACCCGCTGGCAGGGATCACCGGTGCCGCGCAACTGCTCAGCATGAACCTCAGCACCGAGGATCTGGAGCTGACAGACCTGATCGTCGCGGAATCGCGCCGGATCGTGAAGCTGCTGGAACAGGTCGAACAATTCGGCAACCTGATGCCGCCGGAACGCAAGGCGGTGAACCTGCATGACGCGCTGGACCGCGCGCGCCGGTCTGCGCTGCTGGGGTTTGGCGCGCGCATGAAGATCATCGAGGATTACGACCCCTCGCTGCCGCCAGCCTTGGGCGACAAGGACCAGTTGTTGCAGGTGGTGCTGAACCTGATCAAGAACGCGTCAGAGGCGGCAGGCCCCTCGGGCGGCACGATCCGGTTGCACAGCTATTATGAACATTCGTTCCGCATGCGCCGATCCGACGGCACGGCGCAATCGTTGCCCTTGCAGATCGAAGTCATCGATGACGGCCCCGGTCTACCAGAGGCGATCCGCGCTGACGTGTTCGAACCCTTCGTATCCGGGCGCGAGAACGGCACCGGGCTGGGGCTGGCGCTGGTGAGCAAGATCATTTCCGACCACGGCGGCTGGATCACGGTGGAGTCTGTGCCCGGCAAGACCGTGTTCCGCATCTCACTGCCGCGGGCCGATAAGACCCAAATTGAAAATACCGCTTCCGATCAGGAGAATTAACGATGGATGGCACCGTTCTGGTCGCTGATGACGACCGCACAATCCGCACCGTTCTGACACAGGCACTGACCCGCGCGGGCTGCAAGGTGCACGCGACATCCAGCCTGACCACCCTGATGCGTTGGGTGGGCGAGGGCAAAGGCGACGTTGTGATATCGGATGTGGTGATGCCCGACGGCAACGGGCTCGAGATGCTGCCCAAGATCGCGCAGGACCGACCCGGCTTGCCCGTGATCGTGATCTCGGCGCAGAACACGATCATGACCGCGATCAAGGCGGCAGAGGCGGAGGCTTATGACTACCTGCCCAAGCCTTTCGATCTGCCTGACCTGATGAAACGCACCGCCCGCGCGCTAGAGCGCAGCGGGCCGGCGCGCCGTCCGGCGCAGACCAGCTCTGACAGCGATGGGGATCGGGATGATCTGCCGCTGGTGGGGCGCACGCCGGTGATGCAGGCGCTCTACCGCGTGGTGGCGCGGGTGATGAACACGGATCTGCCGGTGTTGATCTGGGGCGAATCCGGCACAGGAAAGTCGCTGATCGGCAAGGCGATCCACGATTTTTCGGACCGGCGGAACCTGCCCTTTGTCACCGTCACCTCGGCCGAGTTGCAAGACCTTGAAGGCCCGACACGTGTCTTGGCGCGGGTCCGCGGCGGGACGCTGCTGATTGACGAGATCGGCGATTTCTCGGAAGAGATTCAGGCCCGTATCGCACGCATGATGGACACGCCCGGCGAACATGCGCCGCGGTTCCTTGCCACCAGCCAATCGGATCTGGCCGCCGCGATGAAGGCGGGGACCCTGCGGCGCGATCTGTATTATCGTCTCTCGGGGGCGACGCTGCATGTGCCCGCGCTGCGCGACCGCGTGGATGATATTGCCTTGCTTGCCGCGCATTTCCTTGAACGGTCCGAAACCGGCAATACCGCGCCGCGCGCCCTGTCCGAAGGGGCAGCGAAAGTCTTTGCCAACTATCAATGGCCCGGCAATGTGCGACAGTTGGAACATGCGATGCGGCAACTGGCGCTGACCAGCCGCGCGCCCGAAATCACCCAATCCGAGGCAGAACATGTGCTGGGGGCGCAACCCGACCCCGAACCGCTGCGCGCGCAGGCCAATACCGAAAAGCTTGGCGCGTCGGTCGAACGTCACCTGCAGCGCTACTTTGACCAGCACGGATCCATGCTGCCGCCCCCCGGGCTTTACGCCCGTATCCTGCGCGAGATCGAAGCCCCATTGATCGAGATCGCCCTTGCCGCAACCGCTGGCAATCAGGCGAAATGTGCAGACCTTCTGGGAATCAACCGCAATACGCTGAGAAAAAAGATCACGGACCTCGATATTGAGGTGACACGCGGTCGAAAAATGATGTAAAAGCGCCACATAACCGTGGCCATCTAGCCTCAAAGCCGGATCAGGACCACAAAAATGGGCGGTTGATGCATAGGTGCATCACATCATCGGTGAGGATAGCGGGTGCTTACCCGGTCACGCAGCTATTATCTTATGCGGCTTGAGCGCCTGCGCCGGATCAGGCGCGTGCGCAATCTGGCGACCCTGGGGCTTGTGGTTCTGGGGCCGGTGCTGGCGCTTGTCACCTATCTGGTGCTCGGCCCGCTTGAACAGGGCGGAAACACCCCCAGCCTGCGCATCATTCTGCTGATCGATCTGGTCTACATCCTGCTCGTCGCCGCCCTTGTGCTGAGCGAGGTCGCGCGGCTGGTGGCGGCGCGGCGGGCGAAGTCTGCGGGCTCTCGGTTGCACCTGCGTCTGACGGGGGTGTTCGCGCTGATGGCGCTGATCCCGACGGTGAGCGTTGCGATCTTTGCGGGGCTGACGATCAACGTCGGGCTTGAGGGTTGGTTTTCCGATCGGGTGCGGTCCGTGGTGGGCAATTCGCTGGCCGCTGCCGAAGCCTATGAGAACGAGCAAAGCGACGATCTGCGCGAAGATGCCATCGCCTTGGCCCGCGCGATTGATCAAGCACGCAATCAGGGCGTCGATGTGCCGGACACCCAGCTTTTGGCGGACGGGCAACGACTGATCCAGCGCGGCTTGCGCGAGGCCTATATGATCGATGGCACCGGCCAGATCCGCGCGCGCGGCGACCGGTCCTATCTGTTCGATTTCGAAGAACCGACACCCGAACAGATCCGCGAGGCACAAGAGCTCGACGGCGCGCCGCTGGTGATCGAGGATTGGGACAACAACGAATTCCGCGCGCTGGTGCTGATGGAAGCCTTTGTCGACCGCTATCTTTACGTCAGCCGCGATGTAGACGGAAAAATCCTGTCGCTGCTGGACGATACCAAGGAAACGGTGCGGCTATACCAACAGCTTGAAAACGAGCGCGGCAAGCTGCTGTTCGAATTCGGGCTGCTTTATGTGGGCTTTGCGGTGATCCTGATTCTCGCAGCGGTCTGGCTGGGGCTGTGGTTTGCCGAGCGTCTGTCAGGGCCAGTAGGCCGGTTGACCGGCGCGGCGCAGCAGGTCGGTGCCGGTGATCTTGAGGTTCAGGTCCGCGAGGAAGAGGGCGATGACGAGATCGCCATGCTTGGCCGCTACTTCAACCAGATGACCAAACAGTTGAAAGGCCAGCGCGAGACGTTGCTGGATAACACCCGCCAGATCGAACGCCGTCGTCGCCTGTTCGATTCGGTGCTTAGCTCCGTCACCTCGGGCGTCGTGGGGCTGGACCCCGAAGGGCGGGTGACCTTCGTCAACCGCTCTGCCGCGCGGCTGCTAGATTGGAGCGAGGACCAGCAATCGCTGGCGCTCTCTGTCGCGGTGCCGGAGTTCGGCCCGCTGTTCAATACGGTCGTCAAAGGGCAGAACGAGGTCGCGCAGGGCGAGATCAAGGTCTCGCGACAGGGGCAGATGGAAAATCTGCTGGTGCGCGTCGCCACGCGGCGCAGCGAAGACGGGCGGCTAGAGGGCTATGTTGTCGCCTTTGACGATGTGACCGATCTGGTAAGCGCGCAGCGCATGGCCGCATGGGGCGACGTGGCGCGGCGCATTGCCCACGAGATCAAGAACCCGCTCACCCCGATCCAGCTGAGTGCCGAGCGGATCAAACGCAAGTTCGGCCCCAAGCTGCCCGAGGACGCCGCCAGCCTTGACCAGATGACCGGCGTGATCATCCGCCAGACCGGCGACCTGCGCCGTATCGTCGACGAATTCTCCAAATTCGCGCGCATGCCAGAGCCTGAAACCTCTGTGCAGAATGTCGTTCAGGTGCTGCAGGACGCAGTCTTGTTGCAGCAGTCGGGCCAGCCCGACGTGACCATCAGCGCCAATCTGCCGACACAAGAGATACTGGCGCGGGTAGACCAGACAATGCTGTCGCAAGCCTTAACAAATTTGATTAAGAACGCGGGCGAAGCCATTGAAAGCCGTAAGCAAAATGATCCAGAGGCCGACATAGACCCGCGCATCGAGGTGCAGTTGACCACAACCCAAACGGCGCTACAAATCACCATAGCGGATAATGGCATCGGATTGCCGGAAGACCGCGCGCGACTGTTCGAGCCATATGTCACCACCCGATCCGAAGGGACTGGCCTTGGCCTGCCCATCGTGAAAAAGATCATCGAAGAACACGGCGGGACATTGTCGTTGGAAAACGCGCCGGTCTTCGCGGGCGAAACACATTTTGGCGCAATGGCGGTGATCACGCTACCCCTTGCTGCCCCCACCGGAACCCCAGAACTGGAGACCCATAATGAGTGACATCCTGATCGTTGACGACGAACGCGACATCCGCGAGTTGATTTCGGACATTCTGGAAGACGAGGGCTTTGTCACGCGGTTGGCCGGCAATTCGGACGAGGCGATCTCGGCCATCAACGCGGAGCCGCCAGCGCTGATGATCCTTGATATCTGGTTGAAAGACAGCCGGATGGACGGGATCGACATTCTGAAAACGGTAAAGCGGGACAATCCGGATGTGCCTGTTGTCATCATCTCGGGGCATGGGAACATCGAAATCGCGGTCGCGGCGATCAAGCAGGGTGCCTATGACTTCATCGAAAAACCCTTCAATATCGACCAGTTGATGGTGGTGATCCGCCGCGCGATGGAAACGTCGCGCCTGCGTCGCGAGAACCACAGCCTTAAACGGCGCGAGGTCGCGAGCACTGATATGATCGGCAGCTCGACTGCCTTCAAAACGCTTATGGGGCAGCTTGACAAGGTCACGAAATCGAACGGTCGGGTGATGCTGCGCGGCCCTGCGGGGGCGGGCAAAGAGATCGCCGCACGCTATATCCATGCCAATTCCAACCGTGCCTCCGCCCCCTTCGTAACGGTCAACTGCGCCAGTGTGGCGCCAGACCGCATGGAAGAAGTGTTGTTCGGCCGTGAAACCCCTGACCGTGGGGTAGAGCCGGGCCTGCTGGAACAGGCGCATGGCGGGGTGATCTTCTTTGACGAGGTGGCCGATCTGCCGCTGGGGACACAATCGAAAATCCTGCGTGTACTGGTGGACCAGCAATTCACCCGCGTCGGCGGCAACGACAAGGTGCGTGTCGATCTGCGCGTGATATCCAGCACAAACAAGGACTTGGACGCCGCGATTAAAGCGGACACCTTCCGACAGGAACTGTTTCACCGGCTCAACGTTGTGCCGATCTCTGTCCCGTCGCTAGAGGACCGCCGCGAGGATATCCCCGTCTTGGCGCGCCACTTTATCGCGGACTTCAACGCCTCACAGGGGTTGCCGCTGCGCGAATTCTCGGGCGATGCAGAGGCGTTGTTGCAGACGATGGTATGGCCGGGCAACGTGCGTCAGCTCAAGAACCTGGTGGAACGTGTGCTGATCCTTGGCGACGGCACCGGCCCGATCGAAGCGCGCGAGCTGCCGGGCGAGGAAGAAACCACCGATGAAGAGGGCCGCGTGGTGCTGTCCGGTGCCTTGGCGACCTTGCCCCTGCGCGAGGCCCGCGAAGCGTTCGAACGCGAATACCTGCTGACCCAGATCAACCGCTTCGGCGGCAACATCAGCCGCACCGCGAATTTCGTCGGCATGGAACGCTCGGCGCTGCACCGTAAGCTCAAAAGTCTCGGGGTGGTGACCTCGGCCAAGTCGGGCACGCGGGTGGCGCATGTGGATGATGACGGGGCAGCCGATAGCTGACCCCACTCGCTACCCCCGCGTCACGATCTGGAAACTGCCGTCGTCATTGCGGATCACGCAGGCGTTTTCAGTCAGCGCGGGCAGGGCGGTCGTGCGCCCCTGCGGCGCGGCCTTGGCGATGCCGGCGGGGCATTGCGGGATCGACACTGGCGCAAAGCCGGCATCCGCCATACATTGCGTTTCAACCCTTTTGCGCAGATCGGCACTGGGATCGACCGTATAGGTCTGCCCGGGCTCGAAATATCCCGCGCGGGAAGTGCAACGGCCATCGGACCGGCAGACGCGGCGCGGCGGGATGAAACGGGGCGGGGTGCGCACGGTTTGAAGCATTACGGGCACCTGCGCCAAGGCATCGACCTGACATTGCGTGGTCTGGCGTTCGACCATCGCGACAGTGGCACCGGGTTTGTAGTAGGTGTTCAACGGTGCGCAGGCCGCCAGTGCCACGCCACCCCAGATGATCAATGCCGTTTTTCGCATATGCGCCCCCGTCTTGCTATGGAAGCAAGTCTGACATTTGAATTGACCCTTGCATAGCCATCTGTCATTCAAATCACTGGCATATCACGGGTCACGCGGGCACGCCCCAGCTGGTGACGCAAGGCAAGGCTTCACGCCAAAGGAACCCCATTTATGAAAGTGATCATTTGCGGCGCAGGGCAGGTCGGGTGGCAGATTGCCCGCCATCTTTCGGGCGAACGCAACGACGTCACAATCGTTGACAGCAACGCCGATCTGGTGCGCCGCGCCACAGATACGCTGGATGTGCAAGGGATCGCCGGCTTTGCAAGCTACCCCGACGTGCTGGACCGCGCCGGTGCCCGCGATGCCGAGATGATCATTGCCGCCACCCATTCGGACGAGGTGAACATGGTCACCTGTCAGGTGGCCCATTCGGTCTTTGGCATCAACCGCAAGATCGCGCGACTGCGCAGCCAATCCTATCTGACGGCAATCTATTCCGATCTTTATCGTCGCGATCACATGCCGATCGACGTTGTGATCTCACCTGAGAAAGAGGTGGCGAATGCGGCGTTGCAGCGGCTTTCGGCCCCCGCAGCCTTCGATACAGAGACGTTCATGGACGGGATGGCCCATCTGATCGGTATCCAGATCGACGAAGACTGCCCGGTTGTGAACACGCCGCTGCGACAGTTGACCGATCTGTTCTCGACGCTGCGCGCCGTTGTCGTCGGGGTGCGCCGTGATGGCACGCTGTTTGCGCCGGAATCCAAGGACCAGCTCTTTGTCGGTGACGCCTGCTATGTCTTTTGCCACCGCGATGACATCCCCCGCACGCTCGAGATTTTTGGCAAGACCACCAGCAAGCTTGAACGTGTCGTGCTTGTGGGCGGGGGGAATGTCGGGCTGGCCGTGGCCCAGAACCTCGAGGCGCGCGGCAAGCGGGTGCGCACCAAGATGATCGAGAAGAACCGCCGCATCGCGGAACGCGCCGCCGAGGCGTTGGAGCGGACGATCGTGCTCAACGGTGACGGGCTGGACGCGTCCCTTCTGGCCGAAGCGGGCATTGGCCGCGCCGATGCGATGATGGCGATCACCGATGATGACAAGACCAACATGCTGGCCTGCGTACGCGCCAAATCCGAAGGCTGCCCCTATGTCATCGCGCTGATCAACGACCCCACGCTGGTCCCGCTGATGGAGCCTTTGGGCATCGACGCCTATATCAACCCGCGTTCCACCACCGTCAGCTCTATCCTGCGGCACATCCGTCACGGGCGGGTGCGGTCGGTCTATTCCATCGGCGACGCCGAGGCAGAGGTGATCGAGGCCGAGGTGCTGTCGACCTCTCCGATTGCGGGCAAACGCGTGTCCGACATTGATTTCCCCGAAGGGGCGCTGATGGGCATGGTTCGCAAGGGCGACGAGGTCATGCGCCCCCTTGGCACCACACGTATCGAAGAAGGTGACGTCATCGCTGTGTTCTGTCTGGCCAAAGACGTGCCGCAGGTCGAACAGCTGATGCAGGTCTCCATCGACTTTTTCTGATGGTGCCTGCGTCCAAATTACCGGAGCGCCGCACGTGAGACGCAAATCCTATATCCGCCGCGAGATCCTTGAACTGCCGCTGTTCTTGCTGATTTTCGGTGTGTTCAGCGCCTCGACGATCTTTCCGGCAATCTTTGCGCTGACCACCCAAGACCATCTGGCATCGCGGGCGTTTTTCTATTCGGGGCTGCTGGGGGTGATTATCTTTACCCTGATTGCGGTCGCCCATGCCGGACGGCGCGCGCGGCACGGGGCCTTGGGGCCGTTGATGTCGCTGTTTTCAAGCTTTGTCTTTTTGCCCGCGCTGTTGGCGATCCCGTTTCTTGAGGCCCTGCCGACCACGCGTTTCCTGCACGCCTATTTCGATATGGTCAGCGCGATTACCACGACCGGCGCGACGCTGTTCGATGATCCCGGGCGGATCAGTGACACGCTACATCTGTGGCGCGCGCAGGTCGCCTGGATGGGCGGCCTGCTGATGTGGATCGCGGCGTCGGCCATTCTGGCCCCTTTACACCTTGGCGGATTCGAGGTGACCTCGCAGGCCGAACCCGGCAACCCGGACGAACGCCGCAGCAATATGGGCCAGATCGACCCGCGCCAACGGTTGCTCAGGTCCGCGGCGGCGCTGACGCCGACCTATCTGGCGCTGACATTGATGCTGTGGCTGCTGCTGCTGGCCAACGGAGATCGATCGCTGGTCGCGCTGTGCCATGCGATGTCGGTGCTGGCGACCTCGGGCATCTCGCCACTTGGCGGGACGCATGACACCGGTGTCGGCTTTGGGGCCGAGGCGATGATGATGCTGTTCATGCTGTTCGCGCTGTCGCGGCTGACCTTTTCCAAAGACACGGTGACGGCGACGCAAGGGGGGCTTTTTACCGATCCGGAATTCCGCATGGGGCTGGCGCTGATCCTCGGCGTGCCTGTGGTGCTGTTCGTGCGCCATTTTCTCGGCGCTTTCGATGTGGATGCCAGCGCCGAAGCGCTTGAGACCGGCAGCGCCTTCTGGGGGGCCATGTTCACAGTCACCTCCTTTCTGACCACCACCGGATTTGTCAGCGCCTCATGGGCCGAAGCGCAAAGCTGGTCGGGGCTCGAGACGCCGGGGCTGATCCTCATGGGGCTGGCGCTGATCGGCGGCGGGGTGGCGACCACGGCGGGCGGGGTCAAGCTGTTGCGGGTCTTTGCGCTGTATCGCAATGGCGTCCGCGAGATGGAACGGCTGGTCCATCCGCACTCTGTCTCGGGCGCCGGTCAAGCGGGGCGGCGGCTGCAAAGCAACGGGGCGTTCATCGCCTGGATCTTCTTTATGCTTTTCGCGCTGTCGCTTGCGGGGGTGACCCTGCTGCTGACCTTTGTCGGCGCGCCCTTTGCCGATGCGCTGGTAATGTCGGTGGCCACACTGGCGACAACCGGCCCGTTGATGGAGTTTGCCGCCGATGCCCCCATCGCGTTGATCCAGCTCGGCGACGGGGCCAAGATGATCCTATGTGCGGCAATGGTGCTGGGGCGGCTGGAAACTTTGGCGATTATTGCGCTGCTCACCCCTGATCTGTGGCGCGCGTGACACGGGATGCGGCTTTGCGCGCAACAGTTCTGACATTTTGGGGTGGAAACTCTGTGCGCGGGTCTTCATAGTCTTCCGAAGGGGTGAACCGATCCGCGGTTGCCAGCAAGAACAACAGCAAGAACAAGAGCGAGACCAACAATGGCGGCTGACCGACAAAACCTGCAAGACGCATTCCTGAACCATGTGCGCAAGACAAAGGTGCCGGTAACGATTTTCCTGATCAACGGTGTGAAGCTGCAAGGCGTCATCACATGGTTTGACAATTTCTGTGTTCTTCTGCGCCGTGATGGCCAATCGCAGCTTGTGTACAAACATGCGATTTCCACGATCATGCCAAGCACGCCGATCTCGCTATACGAGGGTGAAGACGCTAATTGAGCCGTCCTCCGTTTCAAATTGATGACACCGCAGGCCCGAAGCGTACCCGGGCTTGGGTGATTCACCCTGACATCAAGTCAGACAATGACCGCCGCATCGCGGAGCCCGCCTTGGCGGAAGCCGTTGCCTTGGCCCGTGCCCTGCCGCATCTGGACGTGGAAGGGGCCAATATCGTGCCCCTGCGCACCGTCAGTGCGGGGATGCTGTTCGGCTCTGGCAAGATCGAGGAGCTTCGGCTTGTCTTTGAAGAGGCCGAGGTTGAACTGGTGCTGGTCGATGGACCAGTGACGCCGGTCCAGCAGCGCAACCTTGAAAAAGCATGGGGCGTCAAACTGCTTGACCGTACCGGTCTGATCCTCGAGATTTTCAGCGATCGCGCCGCCACCCGCGAAGGGGTGCTACAGGTCGAAATGGCTGCGCTGAACTATCAGCGCACGCGTCTGGTCCGCGCCTGGACTCACCTTGAACGTCAAAGGGGTGGATTGGGCTTTGTCGGGGGCCCCGGCGAAACCCAGATTGAATCGGACCGCCGCGCCATCGACGAACAGTTGGTGCGCTTGCGCCGGCAGCTGGACAAGGTCGTCAAGACTCGCGCCTTGCACCGCGCCGCGCGTGCCAAGGTACCGTTCCCCATCGTGGCACTGGTGGGCTATACCAACGCAGGCAAATCGACGTTGTTCAACCGGATGACCGGTGCCGATGTGATGGCGAAAGACATGTTGTTTGCGACGCTGGACCCGACCATGCGCAGCCTTGTGCTGCCCGACGGGCCAGAGATCATTTTAAGCGACACCGTGGGCTTCATCTCTGACCTGCCGACGGAACTGGTCGCCGCCTTCCGCGCGACACTGGAAGAGGTTCTGGCCGCCGATATCATCTGCCACGTGCGCGATATCTCTCATGCAGAGACGGAAAGTCAGGCACGCAATGTGCGCGATATCCTGACGTCCTTGGGCGTGCCCAAGGATACGCGCAGCTTCGAGGTCTGGAACAAACTCGACCAGTTGGATGACGACCGTGCCGCCGCCGTACGCGCCCGTGCGCAGCGCGACGACAGTGTTCTTGCCATCTCTGCCATCACGGGTGAGGGGTTGGAGGAGTTGCAAGCGGTCATCGCCGAAGCGCTGCAAGGTGCTGTGCGTGAAGCCGAGCTGACGCTGGCCTTTGCCGACGGCAAGAAACGCGCCTGGCTGTTCGAACAGGACGTCGTGATCGAGGAAACCCAAACCGAAGACGGGTTCAATCTGATCGTGCGCTGGTCGGCACAGCAAGAAGCGCAATACCAGCGGCTGTAAGGCCGGCAGCTTTCGGGACCAATTGAAATAAGATAAAAAACGCCCGGAAAAGTCGCATTTTCCGGGCTCTGCTGCATATGATTGGGGAGCGTTGATTTTTCAGGAGCCCCCGATGACTTTGATTATTCTTTATGTGCTGACATTCGCGATCTTTCTGGGGCTCGACTTTCTGGGCCTGAGCTATCTGATCAAACCGGTTTTCAGCCGCGATATCGGCCCCTTGCTGCTGGACCAGTTCCGGCTTTTGCCTGCCTTTGTCTTCTATGCCTTCTATATCGCTGTGCTGCTGTATTTCGTCAGCTGGCCCGCGATTGCACAGGATAAATCCTTGCTGTGGGTCTTTGGCAATGCGGCGCTGATCGGGGCCTTGGGGTATGGCACCTATGAGTTCACCAACCTCGCGACGTTGAAAGACTGGACACCACAGATGGTGGCGACCGATTTCTCTTGGGGGGTGGTGTTGACCGGGACCTCTGCCACGTTGGGGGTCTGGGGCACGCGGGTGTTTTCCTGACGGTTCAGGCGTCGGGGAAAAGGGGGGCCAGCCCCCCGGCCTTTGGCCGCCCCCCGGGATTTTAGGCCATTTGGAATCAGCGTCCAAGCTCGGACGAGAAGCGCCATGCGCCGGGTTGGAGCTTGTGTAATTCCCAGTCTCCGACGCGCGCGCGGATCAGGCGGAGTGTTGGCAGGCCGACATGGGCCGTCATGCGCCGCACCTGACGGTTGCGACCTTCGGTGATCGTGATCTCGAGCCAGGCATCAGGGACGGATTTGCGAAACCGCACCGGCGGGTCGCGGTCCCACAGAGGATCGGGCGGGTCCATCAGCCGCGCCTTGGCGGGGGCGGTCTTGCCGTCTTTGAGCGTGACACCACTGCGCAAAGCGGCGAGGGCTTGTTCATCCGGCGTGCCTTCGACCTGCACCCAATAGGTTTTGGCCAGTTTATATTTCGGATGCGAGATACGGGCTTGCAGCGGGCCGCTGTCAGTCAGCACCATCAGCCCTTCGCTGTCGCGGTCCAGCCGTCCGGCGGGGTAGAAGCCTTTTTCATCGATATAGGCCGACAGGGTCGGGCGCGGCGAGCCTTCGGTGCCCTTGTCGGTGAATTGGGACAAGACGCCAAAGGGTTTGTTGAAAAGGATCACGCGGTTCATTCTGCCTCCGGTACCAGCTTGGTGATGCCGACGGGGGCGGCGCGGGCGAGCTCTTCGTCCAGCGACATGGGGATGTATTCGCCGCGCCGCCAGAGCTGTGCCAGATCGTCGTAGTGATGCGACAGGAAGTGGCCCGATTGGCCCGTTGATGTGATGAACACCGATGAATCCGGGTCAGCAAAGTCATACACCCCGCGGAAGCCTGCGCCGTGGACATTGGCGAAAGGGTCCGGCCCCGTGCCGCGGGTGCGGCCGCGCAGCAGGGTGTTGTCACCGCCCGAGGTCGATTGGCGGATGTTCATGAAGTAGCGCAGCACGGGAACTTCGCCCAAGGTCTGGTGGTCGTGGGTGGCTTGGTGTGCGTCGCCCCACCGCAGGGATTCCAGCTGGCTGCCCCATGTCTCGTTGATCCAGATCAGCGCATCGTCCAGCGCCATGCGGGCCATGTCGGGGCAGGTCTCTTTCGGGGCGGATTGCAGCACGTCGCACCATGCGGCCGCACCGTCCACATCACGGAAAACACGTTCGATGAACAGCGGATCGACATGATCGAATTCCTCCGCCAAGGCCCCAAGCTCGTCCTGGATCAGCCGTTGCTGCAAGGCGCGCAGCCAGGCGGCATAGATCAGCGGTTCCGGCAGATGTTCGTTCATCTCGCCCGACCAGCCGGCAAGCAGGGTCAGCGCCCGTTGGCGTTGGCGCTCAGACGTGCCTTCGGGCGCGGTTTCGCCGGTGAACCACAGCTCGGCCCCGATCAGCGGTAGCAGAGAGCGCGCGGTGAAGCTGACCGTATCCAGCTGCGCTTCGATAAAGCTGTCGCGCGTGTGCACCTGACGGCGCTGCATCAGGTTGCGCCACCGCTGGATGCGTTGCGTATCGCCCCAGAGGAAGGACACGTGGTTGGGGAAGGGGCGGTCCACCGTCTTGTTGTTGGTATTGCCGATGATCCCGCCACGGGGCGACAGGAATTCGGGGTTTGCGCTATAGGGCAGGCGGCCCTGCCAGCGGTTCGCGGCGATCCAGCCCGGTGTGGGCATGCGCCCCTGGCTTTGATGCGCAGCGTCGCGGGCGGGCAGCGCGCCGATGGTTTTCATCGCGATGGTATTCACATCCACCAGCGTCAGGTTTTGCGACGGCGCGATATAGGCCTCGCCCGCGGTGATCCCTTCCTCGACGGTCTTGGCCTCCATCAGCTGCATGGCCGCGGCGATCGAGGTATCGGCGGGGTCAAGCGCGGTCCAGTTCAGCG